>Ga0209700_100602_pt1 | contig 69713 bp, 23 predicted proteins | sample SiratroredBW_FD_187528 | JGI IMG/M metagenome (GOLD analysis project Ga0209700, IMG submission 187528) | Root nodule microbial communities of legume samples collected from California, USA - Siratro red BW (SPAdes) (version 2) | ecosystem: Host-associated > Plants > Roots > Nodule | place: USA... | reverse complement strand
TAACAGATTGTTTCTTTTCAAACATTGAATTACACACAGCATTAACTGGAAATTGACTGCATTGCTGGAAAACTGAATAATCTGTAATGTCACATCAGTTTTAATTCTGAACAAATCTGATTTGAGAATTGTTCTGCAATGTTAAGAATCTGAGTTGCTGCATACTTAAGAGTTTATTACTGTAGTGTGATTCTTGATACTTTTGTGTGTTTGATCCTGTGCTGACATTGATTTGCATCAATTACTGGTGGTAGAAAACTTTATCAGATCAATGTAGTGATGTGTTAGAAGTGTTAAATTAGTATTTTGTAATACTGCTCTTCTCTGCTCTCATTCAAGTTTGATTTTGTGTGTTTCTGTGTTAAGTGTATATTGAAATTAAAACAGTGTGAACCTGATCTGATTAATGTGCTGCTGTGAATTTACAATTCAGTGTGATTGAGAATTTGCTGTGTGCTTATATCTGTCAGTATAACAAATTGATTCATTCGTGCCTTGAATCAATTTATTTCTTTACAGTACTCTATATCTTTAATACCAAGGTTCATTAAATTTTTTCAGATTGCGAAAACTATTTTCAAAGGTCGAAATTGGATAAAATCTTTCAAAGTTCAATTCACCCCCCCTCTTGAACTCAGCCTAAAACGTTTTCATACATGATCCAAGTTTTGTACACCAAATTACATTCAAAAATTGTCTAACAGAGATAAACAAAAAAGAAGATAACTCATTTATTCAAGAGATTTAGACATAGTCTTTTACTTTTGTTGTTAAGTTGTTTAATATAGTTTGTTGTACAAATAAACTAACAAACCTAGTAGGTAAGATCTTGCTGACTTAGATTTATTTTCAGAATTAAATATCTTAAAAGAGATTATAGGATTAGAAAATAATAAATCAATTGACATTCTTAGTTATATATATATATAAGATATAGAATAATGTTAACAATTTTAGTATTAATTGTTTCAAGTGGAAAAAGTTTTTCAAAATTTAAAGTAATAAAACCTTATTTAAAATCAATAATGTCTCAACAAAAACTAATGAAATTAATTTTATTATTCATTAAAAAATATATAATAAATGAAATTTATTATGATAATTTAGTTTATATCACAAAAAGTTCAAAAATATAAATTTTAAATAAAAATATCATAATTTTAATAAATTATTTTATTAATTTAAAAAATACTTCATTTTTTAATTTCCTTTAAACTCCTTAAAACTTTGATTCTTTAATATATATATATATATATATATATATATTATTTAACACAATTCCAAGATCCTTGCTTAGCTAACACTGAAATAATCGCTGGTGTCTTTCCATAATTAACAAAATTTTCTTATCAACACTATGTTTTCGTTAGCGAGAATTCCAACTATGATAAGGTTGTCTTTAACTTATTTAAGACACAAATAAATACATAAAAATAATTTAATTTTGATAGTAAAAATTGGTTACAATATATTTTTATATCTATATATAATTTTTCTTCAAACTTTATTTTACACACATTCAATTCCAATTTCATGTAATTTTTTTGAATTTTTTCCGGGATAGTGTGTAATACCCTATAAAATAGCTATAGAATAAAAAACTAACCTAGAATTTAGTTTTAGAGATAAATAAGATAATATCTATTTTTTTAAACACGAGAGTTGTTTAAGTAAATAAAAGATAGTTATTTACTTTTTATTTTTATAACAACCACTAACTATCTCTCTCAAAAGAAAATATTCTCTTTTATCTCTCGAAAAAGATATTTTATTTTATTTTTAAAAACTATCAACTCTCTCTAAAAAAGAAGATATTATGTTTTATTCTAATAAAAATCACCAATTATTTTTAAGAAGATATTCTGTTTATAAAAGCTACCAACTATCTCTCTTTCTTTAAGAAGATATATCGTTTCATTCTTATGAAAATCACCATCTCTTTATAACAATTTCGCTTTAAAGTTTTCTACCTTCTCTCTAGATTTGTGATCTCATATGTTATCAGATTGACAATCAAAGGACACCCCTAAATTTTTAGCGTTGAGTAGATCAATAGTGTCTGATCAGATTCTTGAACAGAGTTAGATTGTCCGTGATTTTAGAGTTTTTGAGTATCTCTATTTTATAGAGGCAAGGAAAGCTAGTTGCATATTTTTATTATGTAGTATCAATGTTTGTGAATGATGTGGTGTATGATCGAGACATAGTATCTTCAGGAAAGGAGATACCCATGTTGAGATTATTAGGATGTGCATTGTTTGGGGATTCAAGGAGCTATCCTGACTCTACTTGTACATTCACATAGATGAATATTACCAGTTAGTGAAGAGTCGAAAGAGGTTCATATGGTCCTGTCCTAGGTTTGAAATATGAGCCCGATCGAAATAGGGCATATGACTTAACGCTGTGCATATGGGGTCCGAGGTTTGAAATATGAGCCCGATCGGAATAAACTGTTCTGAGGTTTGAAATATGAGCCCGATCAGAACAGTTGGGTGGTATATGACAGGTGCAAACCTCTGAGTCTAACTCAATGCACAAGTATCTTCCGAAAGTAGAGAGTCTAGTGTCTTTGTTTGTGAGTTATGTATGATGTGAGATGAACTATGAAAGATTGAGTTGTTATTGTTTTGTTGAGATAGAAATCCAATTTATGAAAATATATATTTTTTGAAAACTCTCTAGCTTACCGTTCTTTTTGTGTGTTGTTTGTTTTGTTTTTAAAACTGGGATGATCATGTATATTACACGTGAGCAGAGGATTTGACAGGTGGTGTGAATCTCAAGTGAATTGTTGGAGAAGCTTTATTTTATTTTATTTTATTTGTAATTTTACGAACATATTTTTTATTAAATCTTATTTGAAAAAGTATATTTTGAAATACATGATGAATGTATGAATTTTTATATTCAAATTTATTATATAATTTTATGCAATAAAATTCTTATTATATGAAAAATATAGGATGTTACATAGTGCAAGTATCAAAATACTATTTTAGCACATTCTTGTCTTTATTTACATAAAATCGTATAGACTAAAATTTAAAATTTCTAAAAGTCAAATATAGAGTGTTTTGTGTTCCTGACATGTAATTGCTTAGAATTTTATTTACACAAAAGCCAAATTTTAGTCAATTCATCATAGTGATAATGACAAAATAGAGGCCAGAATTTCACTGTAATAAAAACTAAGTCGGCTGAGAAAAATATTTACTTTCGTTATCTACGGCCACTGTAATGACATTAATAAACATGAAATTTCTTCCAGTAAATATGAAGACCAATTTAAAAACAATCGTTGTATACGTAGATTCTCTTTCCATTAATCACATATAATCATCCAATAATCATCCTCAGATCATATGTATATATCATTACACTTTCTTAATTATAGTTTATATTATCTTTTAATTATAGTTACTTATGTTATTTCTTAATTATTTATTATGATGTAGATATCTCTTTTTGTATTTTTCCTATAATTATTCAGGAACAAATCCTTCTCCATAACTTATATATATATATATATATATATATATATATATATATATATATATATATATATATATATATATATATATATATATATACTTGTACATATTTGTATAAGATATGTGTTCAATATATAAAATTATATTTCTTTATATCGTATTCGAACTATAAGCTTAACTAGCCTTTTTCGACCCTATCAATGGTTATTACTATTCCTTCCGCTTTTGTGGAACTTGTCACACCAACTCAATTATCATTAAACTATCTTCTTCAAATTACCTCACCTAGTACAAGCAAGTTACTCTTTTGATGACGGTAAATAATGTACTTGGCTGTGTTTCTGGCACCCTTCCATGTCCTTCAGCAACAATTGGAATCGGTGACACAGTTGTTGAAAATCCTCTTTTGTGAAACTTGTCACACCAACTCAATTACCCATTAAACTATCTTCTTCAAATTACCTCACCTGGTACAAGCAAGTTACTCTTTTGATGACGGTAAATAATGTATTTGGCTATGTTTTTGGCACCCTTCCATGTCCTTCAGCAACAATTGGAACTGGTGACACAATTGTTGAAAATCCTGCTTTTATTGCCTAGAAGCATCAAGATAATTATGTGCTTCTGGCTATGGTTGGTACTTGTGGTCCTGAGGCATAGATTGTCATGTCCTCTACTACCTCATCTATGACCAAGGTTTATGTCAATCGGTCTCGCACTAGGATCATGTCTTTTAAAGAGCGTCTTTCCTCCATCACCAAAGGTGATTCTAATGTCTGTGACTATTTGCGCTCTATTCGCTCCATAGGTGATGACCTTGCACTTACTTATTGGTCATTCCCTTGCACTTACTTATTGGTCATTTATTGGTCATTCTGTTGATGATATTGATCTTGTCATTATGATCCTAAATCCGCACTCGTGATCAAGCTTTTTGAAAAAGAACTTATACACAAAAATGAAATCCTCATCGTTCATGTTAAGTTTCATGTATAACTTATCAATGGCACTACACACCTCGACAACAATAAACTAGGAAAGGTTATCTGAACATATCATTAAAGAAGAATCTATTTCTTCCACCAATTCTTTAGAGAAATTCCTCAAGTACCCCAAAGTACTCAAGTTGAAGGATTGGATGGAATTTTTCCTTTTGGGCACATTTGGCTTGGACCCACCTTAAGAGGAGGCTTTACATTTGCCTGCTCTCGAGGAGTCGGCTACAACTGCAATGACCGATGGCACAGTGGGGACCGCTAGACCAGAGAAAGGAAGAGAAATAATCTTTTTCAGTATCTACCTCTGGTGAGAAAGTCAATACAACTCAGAGACAAATCATCCCCTATGAGAGCGATTTCTTTACTAATTATAGGTCTATTTTAGTTGGAAGAATCAAAAAATGAAGAAGAATAAGAAAAAGAAAAAGAAGAAGCCATTGAAAATGTACCTACTAGGTTACATGAATCTAAATGGAGACGACAACAAATAGAAAAAATGGAGAAAAGCTCTCATGAAGGTAGCACAATAAGGGGAGGAAGCTTCATGAAGGCAACACAATAAGGAGAAGATGAAGCAATGAAGGTAGGAACAACCAAATATAAAACAATTTAAGCATTTCAAACAACACAATAAAGGAAAATGAAGCAATGAAGGTAGGAACAACCAAATATAAAACAATTTAAGCATTTCAAACATTTTTTGTTAAAGTCATACATATCATAGGCCACCTCTGACTAAGGCTTTGTAAAATTGCAATAACTCATCATTATGAATAAAAATTCCTCATAAATATGTATGAGGAAAAATGCCACCATTAAAATCCCTACTATGCCATACACTAAGTATAAAGGACTTCTCAGTCCTAGTTAAGTTCACAAAGCTTCTAGTCTTTTTGTTGTGAAAATGCAACCTTAAAATTTTTCACTTAAAGCAAACTCAATGAATCACATATAAACTCACTAATAAATCCTAACAACTCAAAATAATATAAAAATTAATTTTATTACATAGACTAAACTATCCAATACTTAATAATGACTTATATTTGAATATTAGCATAAAGCTATAAATATAGCTTTGATCAAAATTTAATCTCTTCAAAGTTTTATAAATATAATTTTGACCAAAGTTTAATTTCCTCAAATGTCTCTCAAATTCAAATTTCCTTGGACAATTCCAAGTCAGTTTCCATAAAAAAAAAAAACTAACCTTCTCTATTTTTATTTGTCTCAATCCTATAAAAATAGTTGGTAAACTATATAAATTTTCGCTACGAAGTTTTCAACATATTTACTAATATGATTATTTGTGATATCTATCTATCTATCTTATAAAACTGAGTTGTAATTAAAGAATGTATCAAGTTATACATATCCTATATTTTGATAATAAATATAAAATTATCCTTATACCATTTTTTTTTTAATCATCCATCCTTATACCATGTTAAAGTTAAAGTGTGGATGTAGCGGAACTAAAATTAAAAAACCACTAGGATATGTAATCTACAATTATTTCTATTATCTCCCACTTTTTTATAAACCACTACATTCTTTATCTGAAACAATCATATCTGAATTACATAAGATAAACAATGTCTCTCATATTGATCCAACAAATCTTGGGGAAAATGCATAGGATGATAATTTATATATTATTCATGATGATTACAATTAATATATACATATATATTACTAAATTGAGTTCCCACTTCACAGTTTTGGAGAGCAATGAAGAAAAAAGCATGGAGGCCCAGTCCTCAAGCAGTTGCATGGAATCCAACATCCGAAGCTGCAGCTTTTAGAAGCAAGCCAAAGAGAAGAAACGGGGAAGAGAAGAAGGGGCTATGGTCAGAGTCCAGTTCATACACAGTAGATGGTGGCCACTTCTTTATCATGGCTTCCTGTTGCTCTGGCTTCACCACCTTGTCATGCCTTGTCCTTATGTACACGCGGGGCACCTTCTCCACTACTTCACCACCACCCTCTCTGAATTGCGCACTCGTCAATGCTAGAAATGGCCCTGGCCTCAACAGCATCTCAGCCAAGGTTGAATCCTGGCCCATCATTCCACTATTCATTCCTTACATGCTCACAGTTCAACTATATATCATATACATATATATGCTGCATGCACATGCCATTTGGCCCAGAAAAATAATATTTGATGAAGTTGTTTTCATTTAGAAGAATAATTGTGTTTTTCATATTCTTTTCAAAGGAATAGCCATAAATGGTCCTACACTTGGCAAAGCTGAGGATGACATTAACAATAGGCCAAAGCATGGCATGTGGGGTACCCTACTCTCTAATGCCGAGAGAAAGTGACATACTATCAAGCAGGCTATAGACAATGCATGCAATTGCATTGCTACATGGTATAGCTTCAGCAATGTAGCATGTCCTTTCTTTTCATATGTAGTGAGATATTAATTAATTATCATAGTTCAGTACCTCTTGAGGACTCAAAGGGTAGAGGATTTTGCGTTGAAATTCTTTCTTCACCAAAGCACTGGTTGGAGGCTTGTCATGTCCCAATCCGAATCCTAGCTCGTACACATCGCCATATTCAGATAAGTCAGGCACACCCTGCTTGTTACAAACCAGAGAAACTTTCTATTATATCTGCTATTTACCCGTGGCACAGAAAAAATTAGTTACTCTACTGTCATAATTAATTCTAGCAATTAGGCTCGTGAATTTGTGTTACTTTTCAATCATTAGGGGTACATTGAACACAGTGAATAATCGATATTACCTATGGAAAAGAAAGGGTTGTCGGACCCAGGAACGAAAAGAAAGCAAGAGATTTGGCAATTTCTTGTCTCCAAACAAAGATTGCTGATAATCATTAATACAAGGATTGCTATTTTATAGGAGTTTGGATGGCACACAATTATTGATGACAATTGATAAACAGAGTAGAGACATAAGGGAAGCTTTGATGAAGTCGCTGTAATGATTTTTAATAAAGACAATTAGCTTTGTTCGTACACATTCTAGTTCTAGGCTTTTACGAGATCGGGTTAGAGTTAGGTTTCTTTTCATTGTTTTCCAGAGTTAAATAATAATTGTACATAGTATAAAATAAACCATAAACAGCCCGGGTCAGAATGCCCATCCCTTTTACTGATCAATATTAAATTGCAACTATTTCGTTGTCAAAGCCTGTAAAGGTGGTAATCTGAGTAGAAGAGGTCATTGACCAAATTAATAACTCCAATAGTGAGATAAAAAAAAAATATGAATTTTCTCTTTTCAAGAGGGGGATAACGTAAAATAGAGAAAAGAAAGGAAGTCCCAATTGAAAAAAGTCCCTTTCATGCTGAACAAACAAACTCCCCTATTGCTAAACAGCTGCTGGTTTGTTTGCACATGGTGCTATCCTTGGGGAAAAACTAAGAGTAGGTATATAGAAGCATAATTTAGTGAACCTCAGAGTTGGCTACGAACTAAAATCTACAATCTGTTTGTGAAGACAGTTGGCAACCAATTATTTCAACAGAGCATCGGCATCAACCTTGCTGGAAACCTTCAAGATTCCAACACCGATCAGCAACAATGGAAGCCAATACACATCACTATCACATTCTATCCTAACACTCAGACATACTACCAAACTCCAAACGAAGAAAGAAACATATACAGAAGAATGAATTTAAAACACAGCAATCCACACCTATGGAATAAGAACAGAAGAGAAAGTTTATGAAAAGGACTCACATCTTTGAAATCTTGATCGGTCAAGAATCCGAATTTGAGCATAGTAGCTGCCACATAAACAGCTAAACGGATCTTATTTGCAAACCTGTGACAGGCCTGAGTAATGCTCAAGCCTCCAGCGCTGTGCCCCACCAATATAACCTATAGCAACCACATGACTGATATGAGTTCTGATACCACAACACATATCCCATATAACATAAGGTGGAGAAAGGGACATAAGGAAGGGGGCAGGGGGGACCAATTTTACCACCTGTTCATTCTCAGGCAAAGCAGACATAAAATCCATTAGAGGTTTATTATAATCATCAAAAGATAGCACAGAATCTGCATCAGATTGATCAATTCCAGCACTTTTCAGGTCTATGCATGACACCTTATACCCAGAATTCTCCATAAGGCACCGGATTTTGTACCAGCACCAACTTCCCCCACATATGCCATGTACAAGCACAAAGTGCTGATTCAACCCAACACCAACAACTCCTTCTTCCCTCACTCCCTCAGCCATGCTTTTCTCCGCCTTCACTGTCATTTTTCTTTCAACCGTCTTGCTGACAACATATATATATATAGACAGACACATATACATATATAGGATAATAGTTGTACGTGTTGAAGTGTCAGCACAAGTAGTGACGTTTATCTTTCTAATTTTCTTTCTTAATATTATTCGAATATTTAGAGGTTTATATATATATATATATATATACCTCTTTAATTTTTGCCTTTATTACTAAAAAAGTACTCGTTAATATTAACATTTATTAGAATTTCAATCTTCTGAGTGCACCTTACGCGAGTGTTATGCAAAAACGAGTTATGCTCCACACAGATCTATGCAGACGTTTTCAAAGTTCTGATGATGAATGGAAATGACCCCAAGAGGGATTTTTTTTATTAAAAAACAATAATTAAAAAACTGATGGAGTAATATTTATTACATTAAATACAAACTGGTTTTCTTACTTTTTTATTGGTTTTTTTTTTATTTCCTTTTTAAACCGATTTTTTATAAGCTTGAATTGGTATTTAATAAACAGCAAATAATTTGAATATCATATGAACGAGTCATTAAAAAGAAAAAGAAAAAAAAATGTTAACAAGATCATTCTAAAGTTCTATGTAGCACGAGCTTTGTAGAATTTTAACAAATTTTTTGTTATAAATAAAAAAAAAAGTTGATTCTTATAAAGAAAAGGTACAAAAATTTCATTACCTTTGGCATTAATACAAAGAAGATTTTAGCTTTGGAAATGGTGTTTCGTCCTTCAACACACGCAAGAATTTTTGTTTGTTTTTTATTTAGTGCATGAGAGTTGAATCGGTCGGTCGTGACACATTAACTTCATTTGTTTTTTTGGCACATACATTAACTTCTTTCATTGATCCATTTTATTGCTGTGACACATTGATTTGTTTTATTACCATCGTGTTTCTTTATTAGGATATTGGTGGCCGACACTATCTTCTTTATCTGCATCAAATATTGTCTATATATATACACTTACACACACAAAAAAAAATTACGGAATTATTGTAAATGTAAAATATTCATTGGTTTTATTTTAAAAGAATTTTTGCTGAAGAATTTGATACACTAGTGAGCTTTTTAATTATATTTCATTAGAATATTAGGATAATGTTTTATTAAGAAACCATTGTGAAATATATTTTGCCGATTGACTTTATATCTTTGGTGCAACAAAGTGGCTCTCGTAAATGGGTCATTTTCTGTCTTTCTAGGCCACGCGGGATTAAGCACTACCATTAAAAAAATTATGTAGAAGCTTCAAATTAATGCCAGTAATAATATTTTTAATTAAAAAAATATTTTGTTTCATGATTTTCAGCAATTGGAAACACTAAATGGCACACTATGAATGGATACGGAAGGTCAACCCCCACAAAAAACCTGGCCATTAGACGTTCGTAGGTAGAATTAACGTTTTATTTGATGGAGGAGGATCATTTGATATCATTTGAAAATATTTTAATGGAAAGTAAAAAAAGTTTATTTGTCCCAACTTGGATGGGCTCTTAGGTATTATGGTGTCTTTCTATAAATTTTACTTGTGCATCTTCGCTTTTGAATATTTTTTTATCTTAAGTATCAATGGAGTGTTGAGAAATATATTATCTATGCTCAAGTTAAGGTATGATATTTAGAATTCAAATATTGGTTTACAAACGTATTCTTTATCTCGTAGTGAGTAAGTACATTCTGTCTCTCGCCTTTTTTAAGAATCTCTCGAAATACAAATTGATTTGAATATTTAATTAATATTAATAATAATTAATTCTTAACTGTCATTTTAGATATATGAAATATATTAAGGTCAAAGTTAAGCTATGTCATCTCATCTGAATACTTGTACATGATGTTAGTTGTGTATGTCTCAACCATATTAACCTATGTCATCTCCTATGAATACATATCAATTTATGCATGATGTTAGTTATCTATATCTCAACTATGTTTAGTATATAATAAAATATACTGATATGATTAATTTGATTGAACTAATAAAAATTAATAGATTTTTCTTACAAGAGACCAATTAGTTCTAACAACAACAACTTTTTCAGTCGTCTTTGATAATTTTTGAGTTTGGATGATGTTCTAAGTCTTTAAACGTTTATGGTCTCGGGAAGAGGTCTTGCAGATACTCTGACGCTTAAGTCAGTAAAGATCAGATTAGTACAGAGTGAATATATTAGAGTTCAAAAGTACCTTATATCTGAAGATGAGGTTCCTATTTATAGGTGTCATAGTGGGCCTTCAGTGTTTAGGCTAAAAGGTCTAGTTCAACATGGGCCTCCCTTTGCTTTTCTTCATTTATTCTGAATCGTGAGTCGCCACGTGTACTTTGTCAGTGGCATGTTAAGGGGAGTTGTCATATGTCCTTTGTCGGTATTGCGTTAGTAGTAACTTTGTTCCCTGGCCAAACGAGATAGGCTTCTTGGTCGGCCGACATAGTCGATTCAGATGGTGCATGCAAATGTAGTTTGATTATGGTGGCCGATAGGCCCTATAGTATATAGGCCCCCAAGTCCTCGAGGGTAGTCGTAGTAGCCAAAGAGGATTTATTGTCGACTATTCAGATGAGTTAGTTGTCCTCTTATAGTTGCTCGAATATTGGCTTTGATGATTGCATTTCCTGCACTCTGCCTTGGTCCACGTGTCGTCCGTTTGACGATTGTATTTTCCGCACTTTGCCCCAGTCCGCACACTGTCCAAGGACTAGCTTTGACGATTGCATTTCCTGCGCTTTACCTCAATTCGTGTACGTCTCGTTTTTCTGGACGTGATGTGACAGGTTGCTTCATCTAAACTGTTGAGTACAGTTTGATGTGCGGCTAGGATAAGGTCGCGTCACCACTAGGTTTTGGCTATAAATAGCCCTCGTCCCGGCATCATTTGGCGTCGTTCTCAATTTGTTGATCCAGTTGCTCTGTCAAGTACTTGGTCGACTATCTTTCTGCTCTTTCTCTCACAAGGTAACAATGGTTTCCTTCTCTCTCCATTCTTATTCTGCTTCTGAGTCCTCGGTGGGCAAGACAACTCTTACGGCCGTGGGGGTATGGACGGATGAGAGTTCTATTGGGGATCTTTGAGTAGTTCTAGGTTTAGAGAGTCAAGCCGTGAGTCTGTAGGGAGTGAGGAGGTTATTAGTGTGGAAGTTCTACTTGTAGAGAATAGAATGGTAGAGATGTTGGCATTCAGTAGTAACTCGGGGGATGTTGATAAAGTTAACCCTTCCGAGAACGACTGGGTGGTTACCTACATTAGGATTGCCTTCTCCAAGTTTGGAACGTCCTTCGCCCTTAGGATTTTGGTTGATATTGTAGATATTTTAGATCCCTAAGTTCCTAACCATGTTTTTTGTTCGACCTAGTATTCCACGGTTGGGGGTCATCATCGGTCGACTTTTTCTACATGTACGTGACCTAGTAACGAAGGATTCATACACGCGCCTTCCGCTTGATGACTTCTGCACGAGCATACTACGTGCTCTAAACGTTACCTATATTGAAATTTATCTGAATACCTGGGCATACGTAAGGGGTTTTCAAATTTTATGTGCAACCTTAGAAATAACACTCACTCCTCCTCTTTTCCTTCACCACTACGTAACTCGACCAGAAAAGAAAGTAAATTGGTTGTTCTTAGTGAGTGAGCCTAGGAATCGTCTACTAGATCTCTACACCTTACCCTACAAACACTTTAAGGACGATATTTTCAAAATCTTATTAAAAAATAAAATGTAAATTATTTTTTTTATTTTCATTTTTAAAGTTGATATTATTTTTTATCATTATAATATAACAAGAGGGGATAAGTGTAATAAGTTGGACAAAGGGCAACATAGCAACCCATTTTAGCACAAATTATCTCTTGCATACTTTTTTTGTCAGTTCTATTTGTTTTCAAAAATTAATTACGTTAACATTTACATATAAAAAAATCAATATTTATTTATTTTTACTTTCTTCCTTTCTTCCATGTATTTAACCTTAACTAAACATGTCTTTAAATATCTCCACAACGATAACTTTTAGTTTAAAAATTTATTTGGGAGCTAGAGTTTATCTATAGCAAGTGTTTATTTAGTTAGACTGACTCTTGGCAGTTGCTTCCTGCACGATATATATTTTGCTTCCTGCATTTAACAAATTCTCAATATGTCAACAATCTCTTCATTATTTTTATTTTAAAATTTATTTATTAAATATTTTTTTTCTCTCTCATCTCATACCTAGTCACGTACACCTATAAGTGTAATTAAGTAAAAAGCTGTTAACTTCTCTCATAAATACTAACAAACTTGATAAATAATAAAAAAAATCTAATAAATATCAAGAAATATCTATATTTTTTAAGCAACACTGAATTAGTTATCATAAAAATAAATATTTAAAAATAATATGTTAAACTGAAATTTTTAAATTGCTGTAAATATCTTAACAACATCCAACATCATTTTTATTATTGTTAATTAAATCTATTTTTTAACATGTGAGATGGCTAAGTAGGTTTTTCATCATCATGTAATTAGGGTAAAATATCTAATTTATTGATCACTAATATTTCTTAGAGAATTTCACTTATCTCTATTCCTAAGTTGTTATTCCAATAACAAAAAAAATTATTATTGGCTCGCTTACAATTTTTTTTTAATATATGTCGTTTGTTTTCGTAACAACTTTACGTATAGAATTACATTTTTTTCTCCTTAAATATACAATAGTATATTATTTTTTATTATTTTTTATTTTTTTCTTAGATTCTCATATCAAAACAAAAATCTTTTACTAAAATCATAATTAAGAATAAACAAATATATAAATTGAACTAAATTATTCTAAAAGTGAGTTAAATTTCAAAAGTAATTTGATACAACCAAAGTGAACTATATAATAATTTAAATATATTTAATTGAATTATATCATTATTGGAGTGAAAAAATAAATCAAATTATTCTTTAATTGGTTATATTATCTAAATTATTTGAATTATTATTAATCAATAATTATTTTGTTAACTAACAATTTGACTTTTAAAAGCTATTGTAACCGTCCAATTTATTTTTCTTAATTATTCTTTATACAATTTAGTTTAATTTAATAATAATTATTTTACTTTAAATATTTTTAAATTAGTCTACTAATCACCTCTCTGTTTGTTTCAAGTAACTGGCCTGTAAAGACGGATATAATAAAAAGCTCAAAAATCGAAGAATAAAATTATATATATATATGAAAAAAGAGACAATTTGTCGATAGTTTTATTTTTTTTTCGCAGAAATTTACGAATAAAACCTTTAAAATTATTGAAATAATGTTATATTTTTATATAAATAATTCTTATTATTAATTTATTTATATTTATATTTTTGTCATCATATAATAAATATGATTAATTATATAGTATAATATAATAAAAATAATAAAATATAAACTATTATTAATAAAATAATAATAGTAAAATTACTAAATAATAATAAAATTTTAATAAAAATAATACTAATAGTAAATTTAGAAAATAATAATAAAATTATAATATATTATTTAGTTAAAATTAATTTATAATATTATCTTACAATTTTATCAATTAAAATTTTCTTATCAACAATATACATCACATTATATATAAATTTTTAAAGAAAAAATATTCATTTCTTTTATTTTTTTAACCTAAACAACTAGACCTTCACTTCAAATTCTTCATTTTCCTTATCCTCATATCTATCATTAAATCCTAAAAAACCTTAAAAGATATTATTTACTAACTCATACATAAATTGGGAGAGGCACATTGACCCTTCAAAGTAAAATATAAGACACAAACTACCAACTTGAGAAAAGCGCGTTACCAAAAAAAAAATTCAGCAAACGCCCTTTTGTTGGGAAGACAAAGTTCCGACACTTTTGGTAGACAGCTTTGTTAAAAATATTTAAAAAAAAAAAAGTGAATAAATAAAGAACATTTGTTTAATTTGACTAATGCCTTTTTTCAAATTGGACTATTGCCTTTTTCTTATTTTTCAATAACAAAGTATATTGGAAATTTATTTCTTTTACATGAAAACTTTAGGATGGGATGGGTTTTGGTGTAACATTTTTAAAGTACATGCTCAAAGAGTAGTTCATGATTCCAATAGTTATGAAATCTACATGTTTATATGGTGATTAGAAAGTAAGGTAATCTAGGTTTTATTTTTTTATTTTTTTTTATCTCTACATGAATGAAATGGATGATTAAAAAAAGTGAACAAGGAAAAACTATATTATGGCCATATGGTAGGGTAACTATAGTTGTTGGAAAGTGAAACTTCAGATAACAGACTAAAAGATGATACAGTAAAATCAACATCAATAACATCATTCAAAATAAGGCTTATAACCACTTTCTCATATATACTATTTTAGTTATGTTATTGTCACAACAATATAATTTTACACTAATCTTTATAGGAATTTTACATTAATTTCAAGAGTTGTTATTAAATATACGGTTGTTCAATTTGAATTCTTTATTTTAAAATAGTAATAGGTGTCTAATTTGTTATATCAAGATGATTTAGATAACATTAAAGCGTGTAACACTGCAATTTTTTTAAAAAAATATTTGCCCTCTATATTGCAAGAGTCAGTAGGATACGATGAAGTTCCTGTTTACACTTACAGTAGTAAAAACAATCCGAACAAGTTTTATGATCATTCTTTATCTTTGAATTTCAAATTTTTGAAAGTTTTCAAAACTTTCAAAAAATCGATTAACTACTTTAAAACCACCAAAATAAACTAACCATATTTTGATGACATGACACTTGGACTTTTAACATTTGAAAATATTTAAGATAATTTGTAATTCATCGTATGCTTATAATCAATGATTTTGATACATATAACTTAAAAAGAATAGAGACACGTTACATGAATAATTTTATTGAAGTCAATAAAATTTATTAAATTTTTTTATTTATCCTACAAAATATTAAACAAACACTTAAAAATGAACTAATGGAGTAAAATTTAATATATGTGAAGTTAGATTTTTTTTCTTATATGTTCCCTCTGTTTAAAAAAAAAGTGTAATTTTTAAGGTAATTATGATTTTTTTTTCAAATTTACCTTGGTTCCTTTAATTATTTATACATTATAATTGAATAAATTCATGGGTGCGTTTATTTTCCATTCATCAAAAGAATGTTAATGGTTACAATGAGAATAGTTCTGGCACATAATATAGAGCACTTATTTTCCCTCTAAGAAAATTAATTAATATAAACCCAAATCCTAAACCAATTACACTGCCTCCACGTCTTGTTTCATTTCAAGCCATGCAACTATGATAGTGTCATCAAACCTTACCTATAAATTGTTAAGAAATAATTCAATTTTGAAACAGTAAAAAAATTGTCAAAATAAACTGTTAGGATATTTTAGTTGGTTACAAACAACTAAGTTAATAGGGTGAGATTTTTTATTTTTTATTAATTTCTTAAGGATATTTTAGTTGGTTACAAACAACTAAGTTAATAGGGTGAGATTTTTTATTTTTTATTAATTTCTTAATGAATCTATAAATATGGATATTTATTTATTTCTAATTAATAAGAAAAATAAAAAACAAGTATGTAGTCATTCCTAAGTTTTATTATTTTTCCAAGTTTTCCTTTTAATATAAATGACTCAGTTGTGACGAAACCACCAACAAACCACGCCAAAAACACTTCATGCCCCACTTGTAACCCAAGTCACACCAGCCAAAGACCTTAACAGCACTACAACTAGCACTAAGTAAACCAAAGCAAAGAAAGAAACGCTCAGACTAGTATAAGGAACCAACAGTGCACGTATTGTACGTCAAAATTAAATTCAAATTCTAATGACGTAAAAATATGAAAATAATAATAAATAATAATAAGAAAAAATAAGGTACAATGTAATAAAACTATTTTGTCGTTTATTTATTCGGTCATATTAACTCCCATCAGCTCTGAAAAATGTAATTAAGGGTGGAGGCCGAAAGAGAAAGACAATTTACAAACGGGCCCACTGGGCCTGCTCGGATAAGAACCCTCTTGACATTTTCGAAGTTCTATTTGTTTTATTTCCCGCCACAATTTTAATCCTTTTGTGGGCATCGAACAGTGTGGGTCGGCAATGGCCCACATTTTAAGCGCCAATTTGCTTGACGATGGTTTTAAGTACAATTTAATTAGTTAATAATTAACCCTATATTGTTTAGTTGAGTATTTAAACACTGCATGATTAACTTTTGGTGAAAAGAAATAAAGAAATGGATAAAAATTATCATTATTCGATTTTATAAAAATATAATATTATAATATTTGTTATGAAATTAGAGTAATTTCGTTTTGTACCTTTTAAATTACGAAAAAATATTGGCTACTAGATGGATATAATTGGCTTCATTGTGCTTTAAAAGTTTTTAATAAAAGAAAGGCTAATTTATATTTTTCCCTTTGGATATCTGTGAATAACATTTTCAAAAATTAAGAGAATTTTAATTTTAATAACTTTATCTTTTATTACCTATTTTTAAGTGAACTCATAGAAAATTTAATCAATTGAAATTACAATATATTTGAATAAATTGATATCTTAAAGTTACAAAATTTTGCTAACAATTCTTTTTCTGTGTACAAAGATGGTTATGAGACTTTAGAGAAACTACTGTCCTGGTTTAAAGATCTAATGATGACTTTGCTAATGAATGTATTAAAATTTGTACAACAATTTTTGTAAGGAAAAGATGAATTTAAATGACATTGGTTTATTATGTATAAAAAGACAAAGAAAAGATAGCTTTTGAGTTGATATATTTGAAAAAAAATACATTTTATTTAAATTAATTAAATATTTACTTTAACTTATAAGTCTAAACTCAATATTTAAAGCTTATATTTATTTTCTAAGAAGTTATGATGCTTGAATTTAACTGATATATATATATATATATATATATATATATATATATATATATATATATATATATATATATATATATTTTTTTATATATTATATATATATATATATATATATATATATATATATATATATATATATATATAAAATTTATTATATATAAAACATATATATATATATATATATATATATTTAAAACATATTATTTATTATATTTTTTTTTCTGTAACGAGTTTCTCTCACCATGTCAAAAACTACTTATTTAAATATATATATATATATATATAATATATATATATATATATAAAATAATAAATAATATTTTAAATTAAAATAGCTACATGATTTTGAGATTTATAATCAACGTATTTATTATTTTGTGAAAATATTATAGTTATGTATAATTTGTTTAGTATATTATCAACAACGATTTTTCTTGCTTATAATCTTCTATTTTTTTTCCATTCAATAAATTACTATTCACAATATATTAAAAATAAAAGTAAATTATAAAAATAAATTATATGTAATTATCTCACTTACACAAATTAATAAGTATAATACTTAATTCAATTACACACTTAAAAATAATTTAACTACATTAACTTAAATATTTTCTGTTTATAGTAATAAATAAACTTATTTAATGTAAAGTATGAAAAAGTTAAAGCAGATGCAAACACTTAAAATATATTTAAGTGAGTATTAAAAGTACATGAAATTTAAATTTAACTTATGAGTCTCATTTTACTAGGTTAATTTTTTCCCTTTATTTAGCATTCTAAAAAAGTTTTTAGTTTATTAGTTTGGGCTATCTAGTATTTGATAAACATTATCATACGGCAGTATAGGGGTGAGATAAAGATAAAAAGAGATTAAAAAATATTTAAACATAAAAAAAAAAAGATTAGTTGAAGAATATGATGAGATTTAACATCTAGTCAACGTCAGTGTATTTGATTTTGAAAATGAATGGAATTGAAATTTGGGAAGGCGGGATAGGTACCCCAAATCGAGGGGCCATGTCTCTCTGTCTCACGCTCTATCCCTCATCCCTTTTTCATTTCGGTCTCTTCCTCTCTGTCTTATAAACCCAAATTCATTCACTTTTCTCATTTCTTCTCTCCTTTTCTCTCTCCAATCTTCTCTCTTTCTCCGATCTCTCCGCCACTCGCTACGGTACGCATCACTCAACTCCATACACATCGTTTTATCTTTCTTTTACGATTCTTTCTCATTTTCAATTATTTCCGTTTCGTCCTAACTAACTCCTTTGCCTTCCACGCGCTTACCATCATTTCTTGCTTTGTTTTCTTTATTCTTCATTTTTTCAATTGAAGCTTTATACTCACGCATTTTAAGCCGTTTGCGTTTTCATTTGTGTGTGAGAGCCTTGTTAGTGTAAGTTAACTGTAGTTTACTCCTGTTATGGAATTTGAATTTGGATCGTTCTTAGAGCGTAGATCGTGGTTGTTATTTGTAAATAAACCCTAGCATACAATAGTTATGTGTGATGTAACATTATTGGCAATTTGTTTGTTTCTTGTGATTTCGTGACGCATGGCTTAAAATTCAGAGTTATTGTGTTTGTTCAATGCATTGCTTTGTACTATTGTAATAATAGTAATACTATAATACTAATAATGTGAGTAGGTGTGCTAGTAGCAAAGTAGCTAACTTTAGTTACGGTGTAATTCTGTAATTTCCGCTAGCAGCAATCATTTGTGGGATAAATAATCAGAAAATTGAAAGTTTGTATAGTGGTGTTGGTTTGTATTTGGGAAGGTCACTAGGCTAAGTCTAAGAAGTGCAATCTTGCAGTTGCTGGTGACACGGTTTTGTGGAACACAGTATGTCTCTGTCCAGTTTGCTCTTGGAGGGTTGAGATTCAAACTATATCTATCTTGATTGAAGAAGAGTTTTGAAACTTGAGCTAATAATTGGATAGTTCAAGTTTTAAGATATTGTTTTATATTTAATTCATATCTATGAAAAATAAAGATAAAAAATTGTTATAACTGGTTACTGAGTGGTTTTGCAGACCAGATTTATTATTGTTTCGATTTCTTTTTAAAATTTCTATAATCTGAAAGATTTGTTCCTTGCCGATTGTTGATTTCTGATGATTAGAGTGGATAATTCATATATATTTTGTTTTTCTTGGAGTGCAGTATTGATTTTAACCTCAATCTCAGATGGAGAACTCTGAAAATTCTAATGTTGGTGTGGATCAAGAGAACGTATCGGCGACACCGTACTATACCCCCTATCCGAAACACTTGTTACAGAAATCTGGCCTTCAACCGGTCAATATAGAGTTTTCCCCTAGCTCGGGCGGTGATAGCTCTGTGGCTTCTATGAAAGAGGGCTTTAGATCACCTTCCTCTTCGTCCTCATCATCCTCAGATTCAGAGCAACAAATTCAAATAGTTGGGGAGGAAAAAACAAATGATATATCCTGGGAGAGTGAGAATAGAAGTTATGATGAATTGCTTAAAGCATTCCTCAGAAATGAGGAAGAGCTGAAAATTTCTAACTTTAAACTTAAGCTCTCAGAAGAAGAGATTGAGAAGTTGAAGATTCAAATTGAGAAAAGTGAGGGTCAGCTTAATAATGCATTGGTAGAATCAGAAGTGAAAGAGAAAAATATAGAATACGAAAAAACACAGGTGCTGGAGTCGCAAGAAAAGATCACTCATTTGGAAACACATGTTTCAGATTGCAACCTCAAAATTGAAAAGTTAGTCGCACAGCTAAAGCTTGCTGAAGAACACCTTAAGATATCAAATGATGAAATTGCAAAATTAAAAGAGGAACTTAATAGCAGGACATCCGGTACTCAGGAACTGCAAGGTCAGCTTGAAGTAGCAGTGCAAAAGGTGGTCAGCTTAGAATGCCAACTTGATTCGGAGAGAAAGCAGAGTCGGGACTTAGAAGACAGGCTTACATGGTACAAAGACAATCAAACCAACAATGAACTTGAGGTGCAGAAATTGAAGGCTGAAATGCTTGATGCCGAAGCACAGTTCTCATTGGTGGAAAATCAGTTGCATTCTGATATTGCAAGTTTATCACAGGAGAACATACAACTGGGCTATAGACTTGAGGAATATGAATCTAGAAGCAACATATTAGAAAACAAATCAAGGCAATTTGAAGCAGAAAAACTGAAAATAGAAGAGCAGCTTGTTTCCCAACAAACGGATTTGCAAGGTGAAATCAGTAGTTTGAAAGAAGAACTTGATCTGAGAAGACATGATGTTGAAGCTATGAATAAGAAATTTGACATGCACAAGCAGAAGTATGACATGGTTATAATTGAAAAGGATGAGGCCAAAGCTAAGATTCAAAACCTTGTGGCTGAGACAAGATATCGAGACAATCTTATTGATAACATGGAGAGAGAGTTAATCCAGCTACACCAACAAAATGCTGAGCTGAAGGAAGGATCTGCAGCAACACTGAATGTAGTCAATGAGTTGAAACTGAAAGTTGATGAGCTTGAAAAAGAGGTAACTCGGCTGAATTCTGTGATCTCTGACCGGGCTGAGGAGAAGAGGGAGGCCATCCGGCAACTATGCTTTTCAATTGAGCATTACAGAAGTGGGTATAAGGAACTTCTTCAAGCATTTGCTGGGCAAAAACGTCATGCAGTTAGAGCTTCCTAAAATTCACCCATGTCTTGTCATTTCATTTCATTCTGTCTAATAGATCTTTGCGTACTATAAATTTTACATGCAGTTCTCTTAGTCTTGTTGAGCATCTATACATTACAAAATATTGTTCTCCTATCCATTTAGGTTAAACATTTACATTGGTAATTGATGTTGATGAAATCACTATGTTCAATTTCTTGTAGTCTTCATTTCTGCTGTTGGTTTGGTAGAGGACATGATTTCTCTATGTTCATTTCTAGTTATCTTTTCCAGACTTTCTGCATTGAGAAGGAATTATATACAGGATAATGTTCTATGGTGTAAAAAGGGGATAAATGAGAGGGACAAAAGGAGATATAGCATGTGTTTGATTGTGTGTTCGCCCTGTGCACACATTGGTAGGAAGACTTTAGGAATTTTGTGTGTTAACTAACTTATCCCAATAATTGAATGCATTATTAACTATTTTGATATAATATTATTTCATTTAAATTTCGATAATATTTTAGATTTAATTATTTTAAAGACTATTTAATTATTTATGGGACACGATCCCTCCGGAGTGGAGTTGAGTAGGATTCTTATAAATTGTAAATTTTCCTTTAAGGTATATAGTATAGTTATGTTTTAAGATCATTAATGAAATTAAAACCATTTTGGGCCAGTTGATGAAAGCATTTAGTAGTTTAAGCCAAATTAGACTTTATTGGGTGAATTCCTTTTTAAGTTCATTTTTAATTTGTTTTCTAAATTAATTCAAAATGTTTAAAACTAATTTTACAAATTTAAACTCATAAAATTAAATAAAGTGAAACCATATTTAAAAAAATCAAAATGAAATTAGTAATGGTCTATTTATACACAGTATATATACATATTTATTCCTTCTATTTTGCCCATTTGCGATAGCTTTATTTTCGTACATATATTTTTCTTTTTTTTTTTACTGAGAATTAAACATAAATATTGTTTCTGTTTAAAATATTTACTCTGTTGAAATTGAATATATAAAAAGAATTATTGAATGGACAAATGATTGAATTGTCAAATGATATGATTTTAAGAATCCCCACTTAAATTGTATGTTTGGTAGTGTAAATATTTTTTGATAGGTAAATATAATACACAATTATGATAATTTATTTAAAAATTTGAAGTCTGTGTAAAATACTGCAGTTTATGGATACAGATAAATATATAATATTTATCGATGTTTTTAGTCAAATTTATTAGATTTGGTATAATTGTTGTGATCTAAATTGTGAATAGTAATATTGTTTAACATGATACTAAATAGAGGTGTAAAATAAATAGGGTGCTATTTGGCCTGGTTCCGCATACTATTTAATAAATTTGTATCAATTTGATTTAGTGTGTATTTTAAATATGTTATTTTAAAAAAATTGAATCTTTATATTTCATTAGCAGTTATTTTGATCCATTTAAAAATATTAAAAATAAATATATTTATAAATGTAATTTATATTAGAAAAACTAATTTTATTTTTTATATAATAATTCATATATATAAATTATAATATGCAGTATAATATTTTTATTTTTTAAATCTAATTGTTATTGTATAAAATAATTGTTGAATGGATATATAAGTGAATTTAATTTAAACTCATCTAAATTTTGAATTAAAGATGAAAATGATTCACATTTTTTTGTCCTAACTTATCTTGTAACTTTTCAAAAAAAAAAAAAAAAATATATATATATATATATATATATATATATAATCAAATCTATTTTTAAAGCTCACTTTTAAAACAAGTTTGCTTTAGTAACTACTTTTGTGACAGGTCTAAGTTGTTATAAAAAAATTATACACATTTATTGAAAGAGAATAATCTCTGAAGTCTCCATGACTTAAGTGGGACTTTGTCAAGGTGTATGCATGGTCAACTCCCTGTAATCAAAGTTCAATATTCATTGGTCAGGTCCTTTTACTTCTGACCACTAATACCTAATAAATAAATTAAAGGTCAATAATATTACCCGGTTCCAAAAATCATATCTTATATTAATAATAATAATAATAATAATAATAATAATAATAATAATAAACAATATATTATTTGAAATAATTTTAAAAAAATAATCCCACTCATCACGAAATATACTTTACTTTATCTCTTATACATAAAAATTGATGTAATTTATTTTAGAATAAACTAAAAATCAAATAAGTAATACTTAAAATGTGGGAATATTGATTAGTTTTAATTTTTTTAAAGATTAATGTTTTATTTGATTGAAGAAATAGATTTGAAATGAAAATGTGTGTAAAGTTATATTGTTTAGATTAAGAAAAGAATAATGAAATTTGAATAAAAAGTTTGTCAATAATGTAATAGATATTTTAATTTTTTAATTAATAAAATTTTAAGATTTTACTTTTATTATTATTTTATAAATTTATTATTAATATTTTATTTTTTTATTTTCACTAATATTTTGTTATTATTATTTTATAATTTTTTAAAATTTATTATTATTTTAATAATAATATTTACTATTTTTATTATTATATTATATTATATAATTAATTATATTTATTTTATTATAATATAAATATAAATATTAATAAGTTTCTCACAAAACCTTGCTAAAGTGTGAGGAGAATGAACAATAAAATTCAGAAAAATCAACAGTAAAATTTAAACACTCTAATTATTATTTTATTTCTCGATTTTACCACTTTCATTTTATTCACTAGCTCTCCGCGGTTTTAGTCGCAAACACACCCTAAAATTTATGGATGGGTCAAAATGCAACATAATAGTCACTATTATAATGATAGTTTATCATTATCTTTTCAATTTATTTTATTTTTATTTAAAATTTACACATACCACAATATATATAAATATTTTTTCACAAGTTTTTTTATTTTCCATAATTATTTTATTCTTCTCACAATTACTGTTATATTAATAATTTATATCATCCTTCTTTAAGAATATAATATAATTAAAATATTTTTAATTTATAAAATAGTGAATTTGTTTAAAAAAGGTGACATAAAAAAATTTAAATATGTTATTAAATGTGTATTATTGTTTTTATACTTTATTGTGTATCATACATGCTTTGAGACATCTTAATAAATCACATGAATTTTGAACATTTACTTTATATTCTATGTTTTTAATATTTTTAAAAATTGATCAATTTTTTTTAATCAATTAAGGAATCATATAATTAATTGTCATAAGATGTTTTGATTTGAGAAAACACATGAGCTTGTATTTAGTATTTAATAAATTATATTTAGTTCACAATTAATTATCATATATACAAAAGTAGTTCAATGAAGAAATAATTAATCATTATTTAAAATAATTGATTAATTTGTTTATGATAAATTTTAAGATAATTCAAAAACAACATAATCAATTAATAATAATAGATTAAGTGTTTTAAAAGTAAAATATATAAGTTTCTTTCCAAATAAAGAAAGAGAGAGATAACTTTAATATCTAAGGAAGTTTGTCCTTTATATAATATTTAATAGGGTATATTTTTATATATATTTTAAGTTTGTTTAAAGTTAAAATTTAGATTACTATAAGGTTGTATTTTATATTCATTTAGTTGAGTTTAAAATTTTGTAAAAATAATTTGATTGTTGTATAATTTGAGAAGACTTTATATGTTTAGAAAGACGTTGGGTACTTGTCAATAAAATCCCAAAAAGTTTAATAGATAACATAAAACAACTTTGCATATTCTTATAAACAATAAGTATTAGTGAAAATACCTATAAACATTTATTTGTTTAGTTGAATATTTATGTTTGTATTGAAGAATTCAATATAATTTAAGTTTTGAGTAAATCAGTATAAAATTTGTTTGATTACTCTTATACTTACACACTACTTCTTTTAATCATTTGTTAAATCATCTTAACAAAATCTTTTATGAATACATTTATAATCTCTATTCAATTGTTAAATTATCTTAAGAAAATTCTTTATTAACACATTTATAACCTCTATTTATTTAAACATCTCTTTTTTATAGATAGCTTTTTTTTTTATGTTTATTTTCAAATAAGGTAATCCAAAAGTTGATTATTATATGATTTTGCAAGTGGTTGTATAAGATTTAAAAGATCGTAACATCTTTATGTTTGTATTTTTTTCATGAGTTTTAAAGCTTAAAAGTATTAAAGAATGAACTTTATATGTTTTATTTCTTCTTTTCTCTACTCAAATTTGAATTAAAATATCTTTACATGATATATAAGGTTAAAAGAAGATTATCTTTCATCTATATCTCTCTTAAATTCAATTCATATTTCTAATTGTGACTTAATTATTCAACTATTATACATTCTTTTGAAATTTAAAATTTATTTACCTTTTAAGTAATTAATAAACAAATATTTTATAATACTTTTAAAATTATAATGTAACTCATAATAAATTATTATGTTCATTCAAGATATCAACATTTGTCTTTGGAATGCACAATAGTTTATGCTTAACGTATAATAGAATGTAATGCGATTTTTAATGTTTTTGAGATTGTAAAATGTGGTAATCTATAATAGTATGAGAACATGTTTTAACAAAAAAGTATTTTTATAGCAAGAAACTATATTAAAAGTAATATTATAATAAAATTGTTAGTATTTTCATTTCTCTTCAATAAAATAATCCTTATTTCCATTTTTCTTTTGATTTATGTATATTTTTTCACTCATTTTTTTCTTTGTATTTATCAAATAAAACATTAATTAATTTGAGAAATATTTATCTTTCTCTTTATTTAATGTTGTGTTTCTGATTATTTTTTCTTAAATTAGCAAAGATAATATTCTTAAAATGTTAACTTATAGTGGATAATTAATCATAAAAAAATTAGAAAAAATAATAAATTAACATTAAATTATATATAAATTAAAATTTATCTTTTAAAAAAATTTAATATTAAAAAACTTGTATAAATTAATTTTAATTCATATAAATATTTTTAATTTATGTTTTTGACTTTTTCTTCTAAAAATAAATTTCTTTTATCGGCCAGGTTCATTTATTAAAATGGTTAAGCTGTAATATAATAATAATAATAATAATAATAATAATAATAATAATAATAATAATTTAAATATTTTTAACAAAATATGATATAAAGGTTTTGTATTGTACTATACGAATTGACCAATACATAATTAAATATCGTAACAACTTAATGACATAACCGATTCCGTTAAAGAATTATAATAGAGATTAATAAAGTACAACAGAATGGGCCCAGATCCTTCAGGCCCACTACAACATATATGAGTCCATTGTACTTCAAAACTCTGATCTAAATCACCTGCACAGTCTAACCATAACCTGACTTGAGCGTCAGAGTGCACACCCTCTTCCAGGAGGATGAAATTTGAAGCGCTTGGAACAACAAGAAAGGAGCAACATAAAGAGTGATCAAGGAGCGACTCTAGAAGACATTCATCAGGAGTGATCAAGAAGCGACTCTAGAAGACATTGTTGTTGCTGGAGCCAATTGCGAGAACATTTTGACTTCGATATACCTGTATTCCTAGTGAACCTCCCCTTGCTGTAGATGAAGATCCACCGGATCCTTCTTGACCCTCAAATGGCGAAGTTGCTTTATAAGATCTGCAGATCAATCTGGTGCTTCAGTTATGAACGACTATACTCCTATAAGCTCAATAGGTGGACACCATAATTAATTGAAACCACTCAAGATCATGATGTGTGCTTTTGGCTTTACTAGCTTTAGCCAAACACAACATGCAAGTGCAAGCGACTTCGGTGGCACTGAGCCCGTCTCAATGACACATGCATTGTCACTGTCACTCCATTTGCATCACCATTTGTTGGGAATCCAACACAGTCAATGCATCATTTAGCACACGAGCCAATTCCTTAGATAATTTTTCTTAATATTTCAAAATGTTCTTGCAAGAGACCGGCTGACTCCAGCAACAACAATGTTTTCTAAAGTCGCTCCTTGATCACTCCTGTGTTGCTCCTTTCTTGTTGTTCCAAGTGCTCTAAATTCTACCTTCTCGGAAGGGCACTTGATCACTCATGTGTTGCTCCTTTCTTGTTGTTCCAAGTGCTCTAAATTCCACCTTCACACTCCGACACTCAAGTCAGTGTAGGGTTAGAGTGTGCAGATGATTTAGATCAGAATTTGAAGTACCTTATTAGTTGTGAATTGACTCATATTTATAGATGTTGTAAAGGGTATGGAAGGTTTAGGGAAAATTTCTCAAAGTGGTGTAATTTTTATCTGAAATTCCTAAAATGGTATATTTGTTTATTTATTTCCAAATATGGGTAAATCATAGGAGACACAATATCATTGTGAAGAAACTGTGAGAGAACACAATTTTAGTTTACTAATTTTAGTTTACTAGATGAAATTATACAGCTAAGATTTCAATTAATGAGTTAATTAAAATTGTGATATTACTGCACCATTTTAAGAAGATTAATATTCTTCACGTATTTCTCTTTTGTTTTTTTTTACACCTGTGGTGTGTTGCTACTGTGTGCAAAATAAATGGACAGTCATTTTATTTATTGATAAATATGTAATGGTTTAAATTAATTCTGATTAAGTAATTGAATAAATGTAAAGTTAATTTGAATAGAAGAGTGATTACATATTATGAAGAAAAATTATCTAGATATAATTTAAAAACTAACAATAAATTTATTTAAAAAATTATATAATATTTTCAAATTTTTCTTTCTAAATTTATTGCTAAATTTCAATTTTATTTTAAATTATTTCTATATTAGTAACTAAATTTAAATATCCAACATATACTTAATTTTGCTAAATATATTTTATTATTAAATTTTAATTTAATTTATTTTTTCTTTTCAATATCAAACTTACTCTTAATTTAATTCAATATATAAATCTCAAAACACACCTGTCAAATAAAAAAAATAGAAAACTAAAAATAGAAGAAAAAGAATTGGTGGAGAATATTAACCACCATATATGCACTATTCTGACCATTTTAATTAACTCATTAATTCAAATATTGATAGCAGAATTTCTCTTAGTAAACTAAAACCGTGTTATCTTTTCATGATTTCATTTATTTCTTCACATTGATATGATTTTCCCTATTAAACTAAAATTGTGTTATCTTTTCATGATTTCATTTATTTCTTCACATTGATATAGTGTCTGACAAACACAATTTATCCATATCTCAAAAATAACTAAAAAAATACACCATTTAAGAAATTTTAAATCAAAATTACACTAGTTTAAAAAATTTGCCAAGGTTTAGACCTATTCTGTTATGATTCTATAATAAAATTGATTATGCCGTTAAGTTGTTATAATATTTAATTGTGTCTTGCTGAAACGTATAATATAGGTTTAATGATAAAGATCTTATAAAAAATTAAAAAAAATAATTCTTAAGAGACGTTTTTAAATACATCAATAATACTCATTTAAGTATTGACCAATTCGTTTCGTTGGTGTATGATCATTTTAGATTGAGCTGGAGCTTATACTAAAGTGAAGAAAAGGGGTCACATTGAATTGAAATGTTCCATTTGAATAATTCAACCTTTTTTTTCTATGGAAAGAAGAAAATGAGAAAAGGTAATTGTATATATGGAAGCTTTGATTAAGATAAACACCTAAGAGGGGATTGACTAATTCTCCAATTCAATCTTCTTAGAACTTTCCACCCTCTCTCCTTATTTATTGCTTTATAATATTAACTATTACAATTTAAGATTCATCGTTAACAAAAGAAAAGAAAAAAAAATATGATTAGTTCACAACTCAGACTGTGTTGGTGGAAACCATCCTGGTCCCAAGTCAACATAATAAAATTGTTAAAAAAAATACTTTTTATCAGTAACTAAAATATAATATTTGGGTAAATGCTAAACCAAAAACCTATTTAAGTAGAACAATTATTATCCAATGTGAACGATGAAACATTAACGTTGGTATTGTTCCACAGAGTGGGACCCACTAATCGTGGCGCGTAATCTGACGTGTAAACGAGGTTGTCGGGTTCGTGAGCACACAAAACACGGCCACAATCAAACACAAGACAACACCAAAATTCAAACCCAACAAATATGAAAAAGAAAGTGAAGTGTTTGTGGGATTTGGTCAGAGTTGACTACAAATTCTTCTAGACCCCAAATCAAAGACTCCAAAAACTCACTACCCCTTCTCTTTCAAATCCTTATTCTGCTCTTAACTTTGCGCCAAAGAAATCGCTTCAATTCTTCACCACTTTCCCTACAACTTCCCCTCCTCTTTCCTCTCATTTTTCTCTCTGCATCCTCTTCAATAATCTTCGTTACCCTCTACAACCCTTTTGCCCTTTCTTCCTTTCCCACTTTCTCATGTTCATCTCTTCGCTTCAATTTTTTATTTTTACACCTGCAGCCACCTTTACCATCTAACCTGCTAACCATGGCTGCCATAGCTAACTAGGTACGCTCATCTTTCAACGGTTTTTTCATCGCATTATTTTCCACGTGTTACAAATGTTATTGTTGTCTAGCTCTTTCATTTTAGAGGACTCTGTATCTCTGAATGTAAAATTTTCAATGATTTGTAGAGCTTTTATACTTTTTCATTGCTGCTCTTATTTATTTATTTTACAACAGACAAAGAATATGTTTTGAGGTTGTTTAGAAAGTAAAATATTTGATTGGATGTGTGTTGCTGTTTGTGTATGAAGATTGAAATTCGTTATATGTTTGTTTGTCGTTTGTCCATTTCTAGCAGCATACTTGTTTTCTGTTTATTCACGAAGGTTTTACAATAGGAGAAAAATTAGAAGCTATGGCTATGAGAGTATTAAATGGGATAAGCTAAGAATTATGGATTTAACCTGTGAAACACGTTCAACCTGTTTTGCCGTGATTTCCGGATTTTAGAACTTGTTCATTTTAAAGCGCATTTTCTTCTTTGGAAAATCTGTGTTGGTGTATGTTATAGTTGGGTTAAGTGACAAACTCAGTTAACCGTGAAGATCACGTTTGTCCCAAATTTGTAATGTGGGGCAAAAGTTTTTATTATAAAGTTATACTGTTTGCTTCATCTTGCAAGTTTCATTTATTTGAATCTCACTATTTCTCCTTTTCCTTAACTAACTAAGAAATTGTATTTCATGGATCCAAGCTAAAGTTTATTTATTTGTTATTTGTGTGCAGAAAGTGTTGGAAATTTGATCTTTGACATCTACATCTCTGTGCCAGTGCGGAACCTTTGGACTGTAATCAATTACATATTTGAGTCAGATGTCTGGTGAGTTAGTTCCCGAACTTCGGGTAGTTAGATGCCCTAAATGTCGGTTACTTCTTCAAGAGCCTACAGGATGTGATTTGTACAAGTGTGGTGAATGTGGTACTACTCTTCAAGGTGAAGTTCTATTCTTTGCATTTCAATCTTTTTTATGGCTTTTTTTCCTTGATTATTTGATGTACGTGGTCCTATTTATGTTAACTCTATGAACCAAATCATGCTCCTTTAATGTACCGCTTGAGAATCTAAACTTTTTTTTACCAATAACTTTAAATTTTTTAAATGGGGTGCTAATTCTATTCTTTGTAGATCTGAATTACTTAAATCTTTTTATTTCTCTGCATACAGCTAAGAAACGAACAAGTGTGACTGTGAACTCGGAATCCAGCTCACAAGAAACTATTGCAGCTACTAGAAAGCATCTGGTTCCTTCTCGGGAATGTAGTTTGAAGGAAAAATCAACTTCTTCTGCAGAATGTCGTGTGGATGGAAATAGTGGAAGGGGTCAACTTGTTCCGCTTATTTTATCAGATGAAGGACAAGAAACTGAGTCGGATATGTATAATTTGTCACACAGAAGGCACAGAATGTCCAGCAGAGGTTGTTCAACTTCAAATAAGACCGCTCACTCTGAGATTGAGGAGGTAAATGAAGGAAAGTTGTTAGAAGAATTGAGAGAGGAGTTTGTTTGTGCACTGGACGAAGATGGCTATGATGATAGGTCAGCTTCAACTCTGATAGGAGTAACATCTGAAAAGAAGAATACCGAAGTTGACTTAGAAGGAGTGAAAGAGTTCATTTCTGAGTCAGATAGAGAAAATGCCAACAAAGACAAATCAGTTGTAGTAGGTGCTCTCCCTGAAGTGGAAATCACTGAAAGTGTTGATTCAGAAGAAGCAGAAGAGTTAAATGGTGGAAACTTGTCATCAGAGGGAGCAGAAGAGGAGTTTAGTTCTGCATTGGAGGAAGAAGATGCCAATAATTATAAACCAGGTCCAGTTGGTGAAGACCTTGAACTGAAAATCACTGAAAGCAATAGAGCAGAAGAGTTAAATGATGGAAAATTGTTTGAGGGAGCAGAACATGCACCCTATGGAGAAGATTTCAACGACAATCCATCAGCTATAGACGGTGCAAAACCTGAAGTGGACACTGCAGAAAGTGCTTCTACTACTATAAGGTCAAGTACAGAGGAGAAACACATTTTACACGTTACGGCTGATAAACTTGAAGGGCCACCTGCTAATCTTGTATCCTCTCATAAACAACAGAAGCAAGCTCAAAAAGATGTTCACCGTGGCTTTGACCGTGTAAGGTCTGTGCATACGACAGATAGCACAGAATTAATTAATCACAGTTCAGAGCTTAGTGATATTCTTGTTGGAAAACTGTCCAAGTCCCCAACTGCTAGAAGCTCTCATGCTTATAATGGCAGCCTCTCTTCTTACGATGCAATGGATGAGCGGTCCCTTATCCAACATTCAGGTCCGTTTGACAGCACTCACACCATTGCTAATGATGCTTCTGAGGAATGGACCAGAAAGGGTAAAGGTCTTGTTAATAACTTGTTCTATGGAGACGTTGGAACACAACGTCAATCACATTTGTCCAATGCCAAGCATCATGCCAAGAAAGATGGCTGGATGAATCAAAAGAAAGAGGTGGAGGAGACTACAAGAAACGCTCATCGACGCTGGAAGAGCACAAAGAGAGACGAGTTTCCTCCCAAAATTCCTTTCCATAGAAGTGGTTCTCGTTCTTACTATGAAAGGGGAAGCTCATCAGACCATATGCATGATGAGATCCACCGCAGCTCGAGCTTTCTTTCACATGAATCCTTTGAGGAAACTGACCAAGAGAAGATGAAACTGTTGAGCATGATTCATAAGTTGCAGGATCAACTGAACAGGACTTGCTACACGAGTGGAGAAGCAAATGGAAGACTGTCCAAGGGTGTCTCTTACAAGGGAAATCGTATTCCTCCATACCATAGCCATGACTTTGATGAGGGGAGAAGGTTTTCTCACGGTTTGGATTACCCTTTGTGTAATGGAAGATGTAGCCATGGAGTGAACTGGCACCAAAGGCATAATAAATCCTCACTGCCTTATTCAGCTGAGGCAACAAGTCCTTGCTACCGTTGTCGTTCCCAAGAGAGGCAGTTTTCAGCAGATATCTCACCACATGTTCTTTTCCAGCACGAAAGGCTACATAGGTCCTGTGCAGGCCGAGATTGTTGCTCTTTTTCTCATCACTCCTATCCTTCAAGTCCACAATGGTTCACAGCATCTAAACTTCCACCAATGTACGGACGTGAAACAAAATCTGATGATCAGAGGCGTAGGTTTCCTGAGTTAAGTAGATATTTAAGGGAGAAAAGGAACTTGGCTGCTAAGAGACATCACAGGCCAGTGGCAGGTGGAGCTCCTTTTGTCACTTGTCATAAATGCTTGAACCTGTTGCAGCTACCTGCAGATTTTCTCTTTCTCAAAAGGGCACGTCATCAGCTGAAATGTGGTGAATGTTCAGAAGTGCTCCAGTTTTCACTTCATGGAAGCCATATAGATTTATATTCACCAAATAATGCTATTGGCCATCCATCAAGCGACCTTAATGACCAAAGCCAAGTGATTAGTAGCAGCAGTCTACCTTCAGCATCTCATGCAAACTATTACCGTTATTCACCTGCAGGGGCCATTTCATATTATGATGATTATGGTCTTTCTATCTCTAAAAGCTACTCCTCAGAAGGAGAGCCTATTTCTTTGGCACATTCTCATCACTTGCATGGCAGTGAATATGATCCAAGAGTCTCTCGTGCTATATTTGAGCCATCAACTGAGAAGGAGAACATTGCTCCAAGATATTCTAGTGCAAGGAAGACTTCGGTGGAGACACATGAATCAGCTATCTTTCCGACCGATATGTCTGGATCTAGGAAATTGGCATCAAGGCCACCACCAAAAAGTTCATCACTTCATCTACTGATGGGATATTCTTCACCAAGTCAAGTATGGCAGAGTTCTGTCAGAAATTGAAATGTAACAAGGCATCCACATGAAGACTTGAATTGGTTTTCTTTTTCATGGTTTCTTTTTTTGAACTAGCCAAAGGTGTATCAGAAGCAATTTAGCTCCATTATTCAATTTTTGTATGCAATTTTTGCAACATGTATTCTGTTTATAATTATTGTAATATAACGTCTTTCCATTATTCAATTTTTGTATGCAACTTTTGCAACATGTATTCTGTTTATAATTATTGTAATCTATTGTCTTTGTTGTATAAAGTGTTTGTTACCTGTATTTTAAACTCTTGAAAGATGAGAGCTACCGTCACACCTTTAAGCAATTTTTTTTTTTACTGGAGGCATTATATTTACTTTTTTTTTCTGTCACGTCATTCGTTTTATTTAACACATCCTCTCTTAAATTATATAATGGCGCGCAAAATGTTTTGGAGAATTATCCGTTAGAAATTCATATTTGATAAAGATGAGCAAAATCAATAAAATAAATAGAAAGACTCAAATTTATTGCCTTTAAAACTTGAGTTGAAGATGGGGTGTGATTCCCTAAGTTTATTCATGATTTATTAGTGTGGTTCTTCTAGGTGCTTTTTCTTGAACAAACTATAAATAGTATTAGAGCTGATATTTCATTTTGATAACTGACTTAAATGAGTGTGATCCTATAGTTTGTGGATTTTTTGTCAGTGTCTCTCTGAAAGAACTCACAAGTTATATCAAAATTAATAATTCGTTTTGATGACTGATTTAGATGAATATATTATAAAGTAGGTAAACAATCTAAAGTTTGAGAATTCTTTTAAAACTCTTCTTTTTTAGAAAAGTTGTGTTCCATCATAGAACAATTATGCAAAAAAAATCATCAATTAAATACTAGTGGTTTAAAAATTGTTTCCATTCAAAAAAAGAGAAGTTTGTTAATATAAAAGGAAAGGTAGTTAAAATTCAAGATGAGTAGGAAGTTCCACGTTAAGTAAAATAAATAATGTATAAATAAAAAGAGATTTATTAAATTACATTAACATAATAAATAGTTTATTTTTTTTTCTATTATAAGTTTTAGAGTATATATAAACAAACACATTTTAAAAGATAGTTATAGCTATTTTTTCAGTTTAACCGACAACTTAAAATTTGATTTATCATTTAAAGTATGTTCATCTCACTTTTTAAAAAGAGTTAAATTGCTTAAATAATATACAAATTGGCACAAAATTATCATCCTTTCCCATCTCATTTTTAGTTTCTAAACTTGTACAAGTTTTATTAGACAAGAGCTGCCATATACAAGCCATTTATATTGCTCTTGTTGAAGTGTATCTCTGAAATAAGGTTATCTTCTAATCCATCTCCTTGAAAAAAATAAAAACCAACTTAAAATATTATTTTTTTATACTACATATAAATTTATTATTATTAGTAAATATTGTTGCATGTTATTAAAATTTTAATTTAAGTAGTGAATATATCTTTTAGATACATTTTAAATGTTAAATTACATCATAAAATTACAATGTTATATATATTTTTAAAATATTGTTTTTTTTTTCATTACCAAAATAATTTTATTAATACCCATTTGAACCCAGTTCAACTATTAAATCCTAAATTCATGTCTTCATTAGTCCGATTTTAAAATCATAGATGATTGCCATTTCACTCTCCTGTATATAATCCCAAGTATTAACTCTAACCATTGGCCATTACTTTTAAATGGAGAAAACTACATTCCATTAAAATTTAAGTTCCGGTCCGTTTTTTCTTTTTTTCTTTTTTTTTTTATAGTTTGAGTTGCTGGAAGTTCAATTCTTTTGGTTGAGAAATCTGAAAAGCAAATCTTCAATATTATCAGCACATAAAAAATAGGACAAGAACATTCTTTCACATACATTGCCGGTTTGGCTTGAGTGTAATAATTCATAAGATATGGGAGCATAACTATATGATTCAATCATCTGTATCTGAAGAAGACTCTGAATCTCCATCAGCTTCCAACTCGAAAGGTCTCAGTCTGTTTGTATTGGCTTCCAATGGAGGTAGTCCATCATCATCACTGTCCTCCACCTCATTCTCTTGCTGGGAGGCAGAAGTTCCATTTGATTCTTCTACCATTGCAGATTTAAAACTTTCAGGCCTATTGCAAATGATTGAAAGAGTGAGTATAATGCCTTGGGTATGAGTACCGTTAGATTCTACCATATAAAATCCAAAATTTGATATAGAAAGTAAATATGTGATTAATCAACAAAGGAACCCAAAGCAAGTAAATACAAAAATCAAAGCTGGAAACAATAGCACACCATTCTGGAGTTTTCTGTAGTTCTCGAACTTGTTCGTAGAAAAGAACTCGAGACACAAGGCATGCAACCTTGCTACCCGATTCAAGAGCCTTTTCCTTTCCAGTTTCATCAATAATAACAAAGCCCCCTGCAACACAAGAAAGAAGGGTTAAATGTTAAACTCTTTGGCAGACGGGTTGGAGTAACATAAAATCCAAAAGAACACATGGTGCAATAGGCAAACCCAAACAGAACATGTAAATAACTCAAAAACAATGTTTATAGCAGTACACACTACAAACATGTTCAAGTTTGATAACGATGGATTGTTTAACAAAACAATTTGGTGAAGTTGACATGGCTTCAAAATATATAGTTCTACGCCCCATATAGACAAATTCATCTTTAGCTAAGAATTTTCTGAATTCTTGAACAATGAAGCAGTAAAGGTTAAAATAAAAACAGCCTGTTAAGTACAGTTGAAAAGGAGACAAACTATAACTATGCATTCCATGACGTGGTCCATGAATAAACTTTCGCTAATGTCCAGATAGAAAATCGGCAATCATAACACAACCACTTTATATCATGGACAAAAAAAGTAATACTATAATCAATAAAGCAATTCATTTTGTTTTTAAAAACTAGGAATACAAAGTAACATGGCGTAGTACTGAATTGCTTTTTAAATAGGACAGACCTCGTTTAATCCACACGCTTTTTTGAAATTTAGCAGGGAATCGAGCCAGTGATTTGTTGCCACATGCATCCATGACCTTCACACGTCAAAGTTGAAATATAAATAAGAATCTATATACACATAAGTAGTACAGACATATTATAAAGGGTTGTTTACATTGAATAGACTGATTTTAAGAGGACATATTGTTTTCATTCCCCTTTTTCCATGCTTTTAAAACAATCTGTATATTTTTCTCTTCATGTACTATTTTGTTCTATTTTCTTTCTTGCAGAAATGATAAAAGTATGCAGGCAATGCCTGCAACACCATTAGAAACTATTTGCTTTCATATAAGTACCAATTGTTTTGTTTACTACCAAGGTAGAACTGCAACTTATTTTCCTTGTAAATATGTATTTACCTTGTAAATATGTATTTACCCCCTTATTTCCACAGATGCAAACATTCAAACAATATTCCTTGATTTGTTTCTCCGTCAAAGTTTGTAAGTTTCACAACAGTTATTTTTCTCATTTTCCTCAGCATAAATAAGAAAGAAAATTTGGAAGATTTAGAACTGGTAAAGCAGTACCTCAATGATATTAGAGCCTCGTAAAGACACCACCTGCATGATGCTTTGCCCGTCTTGAAGCGTAACATGTTTTTCCTCAGTTGCCCTCTTCAAATTCTTCCTTCCTCCTCTCATCGCCACCTAAAACCCTGATTTTCTACTTGCCAAGGTTTCTCACTAAACTCTGCATATAAAAAATGGCGGTTTAACAGACAAACCCAAAAGACAACATTACATAATTCAATATCATATATTCCATGCTGTCATACATGTTCAGAAACACCAATGTTGTCATGTTTCAAAAGGCAGCAATGCAGAACAGTATTTCAACCATCAAAAGGGGAAAAACTAAAAGCCTAAACCCCAGCAATACGATAAAATTCATAATCATTCTACACCAAAGCCTTCACTCATTAACCATCCCAGCAGCTTTGAACAAAGCATGCCAACTGGAATCAAAGTTAACTAATTTTGACAGAACCAGCAGTGGTTAACAGTAGATGCCACAAAACTCAGTCCACCCTCACACTGTGTGAGCTTAGAACAAGAGAAGTTGTAATCAGGCCCACATATAGTTTTCTTCAGTACTAAAACCAAGTAGAAAATACAGTTCATAAAACTGCACCTTTCATGTTTTGCAAAACAAAAAATCCAAAACAAACTAGTTTAGCTGTCCGAAAAACAATATAGAACTTACTGATTAATTTCCTACATAACCAATTCAAAAGAAAATTTAAATAAATAGTTCAAAACCCAGTTAAATTAATATGTTCTGTCAATGAAGAGTTCTAAACTTCTGATTCGGAGGATAAAATGTGCCAATAAAATGTCAAAGGCAATCAATAAAATACTAATTCTTGCTCAGCAGGCTAGTTAATTCTGATTAAAACATACAACCGAAACGATATATTTGAAAGACTAAGGCTATGAATTCCAGTGTACACTCTCAAATTTCAATGCACAAAAACGAGGAATTTGGAGCTGGGGAGGAAAAGTACTACCGAGATCACCCAATTGTAATCCTAACATACGACAAGACATTTTCCAAAACGCATAGTTGAATAAAGATCCCTCTACACAAACTTCTCCACTGCGCTCACAGTAATTTTGTTGTTTTTTTCAAATGTATAAGAACATGTATGATATAGAAAATTGAGTAGAACCTTGATGAACCCGGCAAGAGTAAGAGGGCGGAGACAGATGGCAAACGTACAACGTGGCGGCAGCGGCAGCGGCGATGGCAGCGGCAGCGGCAGCGGAAGCGGAAACGGCAGCGGCAGCGGCAACAGCAGCAGTAGCGACAGCGGTGACGGTAATAGTGAACAGAGGTGGGCAAGGTATGCGAATTAGCTAAACTAGGTTTTCTTCCTGCCAATCGGAATCAAAATTACTTCTCCTGTTTTACTCTTTCTTTATTTCTTTTATGATATTTACTTACTTTTATATTTTACTTGCCTAACGTTGCGAGAAAAATGATATAATATTTTTATTTTGACAATTTCTTAAAACAACCTTTATCAACTCTTTTATTAATATAATAATAATAATATAAAATAATAAAATCTCTACATTTTTAGGTTTGTTTATATTTATTATCAATTATTCTTATTACATTAATAAAGAAAGTTGTTAAGTGATTATTTTTAAGTATATATTACATTGGAGATATAAAAACTATATATACTTTATATGTAATATTTATATGTAATTAGTGAAAATACAAGTGAGTATCTATCACCACATTTTTTTCTATGATAATAGAAAAGAATTAATGTAATTAAAAAATTGATAAAACTATTATTACAATACCAAATAATGACAGAAACATAAAAAATAAAATTTTAATAATATTTAAAAAGTCATTACAAAAATAAATTATATTTTTTTATTAATCGGTACAATTTATAATAAAAATACTTTTAATGGTTTATCAGGACGGTTCATTATGGAAAACTTCTTATAAATCAGGAAAGTGAAAAATTTGGTTAAGAAGATAAATATTCCAAAGGTAAAAATATATACAAGAATCAAACTACATTATTCATTTAGACTTTTATATAGCTTTTAGTGTATTTCTTTAATGAAACTATTTCACCCTTCATTAAATTAAAATAGCTTTATTATATGATAAAAATACATAATTATAAAATCTCTACTTAACCATAATTATATAATACTTTAACTTAACCATAACTATTTAATTCTCACTTTTTTTTACAGATATATTTAAATTTATAATTTTATATTATATTTATAGATACGCTAAAACATATAGAACATATATTTATCCTACTTGTTATAGATACAATAAATACACTTTTAATATTTTCATTAGTTATACCAAACCCTTATGTATTGACTAATTATAACTTGTGTATATATATTACAAAATTTTTCTCTCTTTTAATTTATCATTGAGATTTAGAAGCAATTTTCTCTTTAAAAAAAAAACATATGCTGATGTGCAACATAACAACACAATCACAATAGTTCAAATAATAAACAAAATATAAAGAAAGTTAGCAATTCAAAAATAACAACTCGTAAGTAATATTATTTTGTAAGTGCACATAATTACATCATCTTAATATATATTTGTCACATCATATATAATAAATAACATACAATCAAAACATCTTTTGAAGGATACGACTGCTATGTCCAAACTTATAGAATAACACATGTGGGTCATATTATAATAGGTTACTATGTCGGTATTATCGACCAACTTGACTTCCGTACCCACATGATTAAACTACTTTTAATCCTACCTCAATCTAGTTTATTTCACCATAGCCTCAGGACATGCCTCCACCATTATCGGTTCCTCATAACCTGATATTACCTGATTGAGACTACTAGTGGAACTTGAGATTTCATTGAATTTAGTATGGCATAGCTCACCATACTAAATGCAAGATGTACCTCACCATATATGTCATCAACAAATCTTAGAAGATTGTGAACACCAATCCTTGATTCTATTCAGTCTCACATCACTTGCTTCACTAGTACAAGCACATAATTATCTAATGATATTTCAATTCATCTTTATAGAAGCGCATAACTTAAAATACTTATACGAGGAAAGTAAGGACTTTGTTAAGTCTTTTTCAATTGGCATTTTGTTTAATTTTTTCATTGGATAAAGCCATGTTTTGTGTTGAAAATTTTAGCTTAAGCCAAAAAGGCAACTTATATGGAAAAAGTTTTTCCCCATTTTCTTCATAATCTTAACTATAAAATCCATGTACAATGAGCCTATTGTTAAATTATAACATTCCCTCACAAAAAAAGAGAGAGTAGTATGTGTATCAAAACAATTAAGAAATGACAATTTTAGCTTGTACAAAGAAACTAAAAGAGACAAGTGATGTCAAAAACATGAAAAAAGAAAGAAAAGTTTAATAAGAATGTTATAATTACAAGAAGAAAATCATAAAAAGGCATCACTTAAAATGAAAGGAACGAAAAAGTTGAATGTACAAGTACAAGATTGGAAGAGGAGGAAAGCTTCAAAATATATACATTTTGTGTTCTCTCTCCTTGATTGGTGATTAATTTGCGATCTAAACAAATCAAATTTCTTGATAGCCTAGTCATATTATAACCTTTCAAAAGACTTTAGTGATCCATGTTATTTGATTGAAAATGAAATACCAAGCTAAATTGTGAACTTGGAAAAGTCACTCGAAAGAAACACTCACCTAAAAAACTACTATCTTGAATTTTGTGAGCAATCTTGAGTAATGTAGGATCAAACTTTGTTCTTAACACTTGTGTGATAAAATGCATATAAGTCCTATTGTTGTTGAAGGTGGGAATGCCATTTAGTATTGATGAATAACAAACCTTGTAGAAGAAGGAGAAAATGATTATCAATGTAGTTCTTGAGCCAACTAATGTTTGTCTTATTTATTAAAGTTTGATTATGTACTTTGTTTGAGGAAAAACAAAGCTCTAAGTTGGGAGAGTTTATAAGTGTTAAAATTACATGTCTATATACTCATTTTAGACACTTAATTCATGTAAAGTTGAAAATCTTTATGCAAAGAGAACTTGTCACGACCTGGATCACGATAGCAAATGGCGATCCAAAAGTGGAAAATGAGATAAAGATGAAATGAAAGAGATGAAGTTGTCATATTATGGAAATGGAAAACCAAGAAAAGGAAAAGATGATCTACAAAATAGAGATAAGTTTGGGAGTTGGTTATTATGGAGAAGATATTAGCATCCACAACGTCTGTCATAAAGAGAAGTTTAGAAATACTTTCATCAAGAGAAGTTACTTGAGATTTATTGGTTTTATATGTTTGGATGCAACAAAAAATATTCTAAACAGTTGCCCTATTAAGCAGATTTAGGTGCACGAAGTAGTCGCTGAACGGATTGAAGGTAGAGAGCACTCCAAAAATTCTACTCCACGAGCTGAGCAAAGAAAGATGTCATTGAGTGGATGTGTCCCAAAAAGAGAAGAAAATTAAAACCAAATTTCGGTGAACGAGCTACAAAGTTACTCAACACATTAGAAGCCTTCAAGTGAAAGAAATGTAATCTGTTGAGCGGATCATTAGAGCATTAAGCATAAGCAATCAAATGAAGGAAACTTGCTTAGAGTATAAATAGAAGAGAAGAAAGATAGCAAAGGGGGATTGGAAGATTAGAACTTGAGATACTTTAAGTTGTGTTTTTCTTCTTTTTCTATTTTCTCATTGTATTCAAAGAATCATCCTACTCATCTTACCTAACTAACTAATTTCCATTGTTGTTGAGATTGAATGACCTTGTAGCTTCTATGTGGCTTATTGATTCATGTATATAAGTATACATTGTTTCTAGTTTTTGGTTTAGTTTTATATTTAATAGCTTCTTGATTCATGTATATAAGTATACATTGTTTCTAATTTTTGGTTTAGTTTTATGTTTAATGCTTGAAAGTAGAGGAATTTATGTTCTTGATTTTTAAATTTGGAATATTATTGAAAAATACTTTTCTTTTCTAAAGCAAGTTAAATCATATTAAAGTTGTAGCTGATAGGAACAAAGTTGATGCTTTTGGTTATAACTATTCTTTTCTTAATGCAATAATCAAATGATACAGGAATTGTTGTTAGATTTTTAGATGATCAAGATTAAGGAAATAACTTGGTTTAATATTATGGTGGAACATGGGAAACTGTGTGTGTAACTATAAGTATGAGCAAAAGTTTTGTATTAATATTCAAGTATCATTCAGTCCCAACACTTGATCATATATAAGAATTATAATCATCATATTCAGTCTTTAATCAACTCATTATTTGTGAATAATGTATTTTGATTTAAGTATAATAATGCATAATGTGTTTTCGATACAAGTTTTAATTTTGGAATAAATCAATTATCAAAATATTTGCTAGTTTGTGAGGATATGACAAACCCCTTTTCAATTGTATTACAGTTAACTTGATCCACTTACCAAGAGAAACTATTTTTGAACGAAAATTGACTCAAATTGATTCTTTTTCTACTTGACTATTTTCACTTGAGCTAAATATTTTTAAATATTTTTCACTTGAGCAAAAAATTTCTTGCTTGAGGAAATATTGCATTGCCTTAAATCACATCAACAACACCATATTTTCACTTGAGCAAAAATTACATTGGTTTGGAACATCTCAACATCGTCATACTTTTGCTAGAGCGAAAATTGCATCATTTTAAGATATTTCAATATCATCATACTTTCACTTAAGAAAAAATTACATTATTTTATGTTAACAAAAAAATTAAACCGTAACTTAAGCATTCAAAATACTACATAAACAAGTTTCAAACAAACATAACATATTATAATCACTACAAGAACTATATATTATGCATTATTTTTATTAACATAACATATTATAATCACTACAAGAACTATATATTATGCATTATTTTTATTACCTTTGAATGTTAGCTTCTCTAACCTGGACTCTATTGACTATTTTTTTAAATAGAAATATTGTAATCCAAATCTTAGCTTCCATTTATCTTAAAATCCTACACAACATTATCCATGAACAAAATCAATTAAAAAAATTCATAAAAAATAGATAAAAGTTTAAACCAATTTACCTTAAAGAAAAACTAAAAAAAATAGATAAAAAAATAAAAAAAATTGTGAAAATAAACTACCTCAATTAGTAATTACATAGTATAATAATTTATTATGTATAGTTTCTTTTTTAATATCTATTATTATATATATTATTGATTAATAGAAACACGGTTGATATATTTTCTCTACAATTTCTTACATATTAGAAGTATATACTAGAACAAAAATTAAAAATTTAGTACTTTTATCATATAACTATAAATTACTGGGATAATTTACCCTATAATTAATTTGAAATTTAATTATTTTCTTATAAAGTCAATAGTAGAATAATTCACACTTTTGAAAGTATTGTTCAAATCAAAATATTATGTAAAATATTTGTTGGTTGAATTATGTTCTCGAAAATTTGAAGTAAATCTGCTTTCAGTCACACAAATTATAAAAAAAAGTTTATAAAATATTTTAGTTATGTGTAAAAGGAGGTGTATTATTTTTTTTAGAGAATAAAATCTTATTTTCACAAATTTGAGGGATTAAAATTATCTTTTTAAATGTGGGATCAAAACCGTCATTAATTTAAATTTTTGACATCATATATATTTTATTTTGTGCCATAAATTTCAGTCCCTCTATTAAATTAGAAAATAATTTTATTTAGGCTAATGTTAATGTGGTAATTAAAATTTTCACCCATCACTAAATCAAATACAAGTTTTCAATCATAATTTGTTCATCATGAAATTTATTATAGATGATTTATTTATATTGTAGATATTATCATGAGTAATTTAGATTTTGGATTCTAGTAGAAATAAAATTAATATACCGTATTTTCAATTTCACTTTTATAATTAACATTTCATTTTTCATAGCCTTTCAACATTAATGGTGAAATTAAAGCATTCAAAAAAATTATAACAAGCTTGATGACAAAGAATTCAACTGAAAAGTACTTGTAATTTTATTAAACAAAGATAGTGGTGTTTTCGAAACTGTAAAAGTTGAAGTTTTCTATTTTAAATTTCTTTGCATTGAATTGTAATTTGTTCTAGAAGGTCATAGAAAGATTCAGAAAACTATTTAACACTTAAATTAATAAAATATTTTTAATTAAAAAAATATAAGAAATAACTTAGTATTAAATGAATATTTTTTTATATTGATATATATTTACAAAATTTTGAAATTTCAATAATAAAGTAACAAAAAAATATATCCAGCTTTCAATTCAGTATTCAACTGTATAAACCAATCAACAACTAATAAGATTAATTTCTTAACATGTCCATAATAATTAGGCGTATGTTAATTGCAGTTCCTATATTATCTAAGTAATTACACTAATTAAGTGGATATCAAGTATAACTAAATAAATTCATCATTATAGATTATTATTGTTTGAGCATTCTTTCGGAAATAGAAAATTGAAAGATATGAACTAAATACTCAGCAATGCATTACCTCCTACAACAATTGTTTTGCTCAAAACACTTTCTACTGGAATTTCCTATCATCAATATTGTCATAGTTGAGAGAGAAATAATTATTGCATTATGAATTGCCCCTTCATCAGGAAAATTTTATGGATGTTCTAGTTGGAGTATGTGCTTAAAAAGGTGTAAGAAAATGAATTGTTCCAGGTTAATTTCATAAGAGAATTAAACCTTAATTTCACTTATAGTCTAAATTATCAATAATGATGCCCATCAATCGATTCTTGAGTTTACAGGAACAGAACAAAATCTACATTCCATTTTAACATGCTTATAGTATAACTATTCATAATAACATGTCATTGTTAAATTACTCATAATATGTGTTACTGTAGAAAGAAATCTAAATACCAAGAAAAAAAAAAGTTATTGATAAATTTGTTAACAACAAAAGGAAAAAGGAAAAGAACTTATTCTATGTAGAATATGATGGATGGATTTTCCAAATTGTTGGCATAATTTCAATGGTTGTGACTTGCAAGGAGCAAACACTATCATCTTTCATTAAAGTCGTGGCTACAAAAACACGTTTAGATGATTTTAGCAGATGAAGACACAGCACATACACACATGGAAATTGGAATTAAGAGGAGACTTTTAAAGCCGTGCCATATTTTCACCATGCATCTTCTTGGTCAAACTGTTGAAGAACCATCTATTTTAGTGTAACCGGTTCTTGGAAATTTAATTTTTATTTAACATTAAAATAATAATTCAGTTTAGTTTTATCTTTTTTTCTGTTATATTATTTTTTTGAAAGACTTTCAATCTATAATGTCCACGTTAGTGTATTAAGTTTTTGTCTCCTTCACGTTTTTTCCAGACAACCATAGATAGAAATTGAAAAGGAGCAATATCTTTACGTGTGATTACATCTATTTGATGCAAAACTAATTAAAAACTTATTAAAAATACTTATTTTTTATATTTATTAGCAAATCATTTAGATTATATTTTTTCAAAATACCAGCACCATGAAGATAATTAGTTCTCTATTTTCTATGTAACATAAATTTGAAAGTCATTCTAGACAAACTACCTATCAATGTCATATATGGAAGAGTTTGATAAATACCTTTATAAACGGTCTCAAAATATCATTCTCCAATAGAAAACGAAGCTCCTCGTGCTCCTGCAAAAGCCAAAAAAAATGAAGGTTTCTTGTTGCCTTCCCACTGCACACAACCTCTCGCACCCCTCTCTTACTTTGAGCAACGTCAACAACAGCCACATGGTTTCATGTCAAAATCCTTTCACTTTGAAGAGTTTGGGCTTCAGTCTGAGGACCACCTTTTGGCCAAACCATATTTCATATTCAGCACAGGAAAGAAAGGGTAGTGGGAGGTTTGTGGTGGGATGTGGAAGTTGGAGTTTGGTGAGAGAGTTGGAGAAAGAGTTGGAAGCTGAGATGAGCAGAGTTGGAATGGGAAGGTATAGGCACAAATGTAAAGAAGGGAAAGGGGTGGTGGACATGTTGAAGTGTTTGGAGAAGGAAGCTCTTATGGGTGAAGATGCAGGAAAACACCCTATGGATTATAACCGTAGAGCTCACATATTTGATGCAAGCTCTAGAATCTTCCAAGCTCTTAAGGAACTCAACGACAAAACCATGTGACTTTGATTTCGCTTTATGCAGTTCAAATAAATAAACATATCAAGAGTATAATGACCAGTTGTATCTTGATTATGGGCGTTTTCTGTTACATTACTGTGTACACATAAACAATATCACTGCACTTTTGTTGTTTTTTAAGGTTGCTTTGCTGCTCTTGTTTTGTTTAGAGTTCTCAATTTGATTCTGTTGCATTTTCATTCATTTCATCCATCTGTAGCAGCATAGCTTAGAACTTATAGTGATCAAATATAATTTTGAAATTTTGAAATTAGAAATTTTGAAATCTTAACCTAAAATTAATTTAATATAATCTATATTTCTTATTGACTGTAAAAAACATATTTACTAAAATTTTATGATTAAATATCTCGGATATTTCATTCTCAATAATTAATATATTGATTATACACACGATCTTTTTTAAGAGAATTATTTTTTATTTTTGCAATATATTATTTCTTAATCTAAAAATTAAAATGCTTATCGTCATGTATTTAATGATAAATTATTTAATTTATCTTTTAGTAAATAAGAAATCATTACTTATTAACTATTAAAAAAACTTCAAAATCAACTAACTATTCATTAAATTCCATTTCACACATTTTCACAGTAGTATCTAATGGAAAATTTTCATTATACTCATTTAATGTACCTATTTTATCGTATCCACAAAAGAGTACCAACCGTCCAATTTCTATTTCATTGTTTACAAATTAATTTACATATATAAACGAACTGTTCAAAAGTTTTTGATAGTTTAGATTTGAGTCGTATAAATAATTAAATATAATATCAAACTTAACCAAGCAAACTACATAATTTCACTCCGTCGTAGGGGTTCTCTTCCACCAATCTCCCTTCCCCTCTATATTAATCTACCTCCAAAAATATATTGCAGCTTAGAATGTGCTGCAGCTTCACGACAATATCTGGGATAGCTGGATTTTGTACAATGAAAACTAAGACCCCTGCAATATACAACGCACTTCTGTTTCTGAGCAAGACCTAGCTATAAATCATCAAGGTTGGATGGCATTAGGTTAAGTTCTATAGTTACTAATGAGCAGAATCCGAGATAAACAATGGACTAATTTTTTAAGAGATGAACTTCTAAAGTTACAGCAAACTACAGCAATGCGAAAACTTGAATTAAAATTAAATCTGAAAAAGAAAAAAAAAAGTACATTTTTCTGCCTAAAAATTTTCTACATGTACCAGTCTGATAGAAAATTCTGGCAAGACTGCTATTCGGAACCATAATGACACTCGCACCTTCATACCCTAAATTGGTAACAGCTCTAATGTGACTCCCCAATCACAACTGCCTTAACAGAACTTCCAACGGTTATTGCAGACAACACAGGTGACATAGGTTGTCATAGGTTCATCAGCACTGCGAGTCTGCATTTGGTAATAGGTGCACTTTCTTTGACCACATCGGCCGCACTTAAATTGATCGGTTGTAGCTTTTGGTTGACCTCCACGCTCACATTCAAACAAAGCTTTCTCAGTGATTTTCTGATTTTCCTGCTTCCTTTGCTCACTAGCCATTTCTGCTGAGCTCATGTTGATCAGTTGCTCAGGCTCAACAACACCAAGCAGAACCTTTCTCCGGAAATCAGGGTTATTTGAATCCTTAAGGTTAAACATTAGGGACCTGTACTTGACCTTCTGCGCTCCATTCGAAGGACCCCATTTTTCAAATAATACAGACTCCACTGTCACAGCAACTCGAATAGGATCAGAAGCATTGACTATCTCTACAAGATCTTCCTCAGCCTCTCCAGAGACCTTGCACAAAGCCTCATGGAGAAGTTCCCTTATTTTGTCTCGCGTTGCATCGTTAGATTTGATCATGGTTGTCAGCTTTGGGGGAGTTGCAGAACTGGACGATATTTTCTTTGCTCCAGAAACTGGCTTTGCCTCCTTGGCTGACTTTTCCACCTTGACACTTGCAGGACGATCAGTTCTCTCATTCTTGACATCATTTTGTACCTTTTTCATACTTTCTGTGCTTGACTTTGATGAACCATTCCTATCATTTCTCTCAGCCTTGACAGTTTCACCTTTTTCAACCTTCACTGAAGGACTCTTCTGCATTTTCCCAGATTTAGATCTCTCCCCGTTAGCTGATTCAACCTTACTATCAACACCCCCGTTTTTATTTTTGCTTGTTTCCTTGATAATTATGCCCTTCCATATCTCAATTAGGTCAACAGCAAAAGCCTGAATTGTCTTCCTTGGGTGCTTTGTGAGAACCTTAAGATGTTTGCCCACCTGAAAAATTACATTAAGAAAAACGCAAATCTAAGTTTGAAATCAATAAAGATTTGAGATCAGCTTTAAAGCTCCCATATTTTTTTGGGGGAGGAATTCACTATAAAAGAAAAATATCTTGAGGTGCTGTCATCCCCCATCTATCACATGATGAGAATGCAACGTTCAAAAACACAGAAGCCAGCAACATCATAATATGCATAAACATTCCAACGTTTTTATACACTACAAATATTCTAGAATATTATCTTTTTATTAATCAAAATACTTAGATTTCTGCACTATTTGATTTCTTATTTATTTTGGAGCTCTAACTTTTTCTCCCCATTTTTACCTCTGAACCACTGTCAACTTTGGATAGATCAAGAACTTGAATTTAAAAATTAAAAATTACAAAAGTGCTATCCAATATTGATAGCAGGCTTACAATCGGATAATTAAGAAAGTACATATTGACTAAGCAAGGATGCACATATATCCACCAGAATGAAATTATAACAAGAGACAAGTTCAAATCAATGTCCATCTTCTGGAGCATTAGCCTAGATAGCACAGAAGACACATAGAAAGGGAGTTTTGTAGTACCAATTCACTAAACTAGTGTTTTACCATGCAAGACCCAATTATTACAAGCAAACAACATACTGCACATCTGCAAACCCATCCTAGTAGTAAAACTATGTTAATTGACATAATGAAATTTGTCAAAGAGAAAAAGTAACAGTACAAGAAGGAAGAGTCGAAAAAATCCTTCAACATTGAAACATACTGGAGTGAATATATTTGATTTACAGATTGATTGGGATAAAAACAAGTGTGATTTGATTTAATTAGAAAATAAAAAATTCTGCTTGGAAATGTTAAAAGTTGGAAAATCCCATAATTTTCGAAGCTTTACATTAAGAAATGTAATGATATGACATAAAGGGTAGGCAGTGCACAAGGCTCCCACCTCATGGAGTTTGGAGCAGGTAATTGTATGCAAGTGTGCAACCTTAATTGCGAGTGGAGAGGTTTTAACCAACGACAGGTCACAGGGCATCAACCATTATGTTGTGTCTTGTCCTTAATGAGAGACATATATTGAAGGATAAAATGTAAAATATTAAAAGAAAATAAGTTATACTTTTAACGAGTTCGAATCATGAGGGGTTTGATTTCAATGTCAAATCATATATTTTCCAATTTTAATGATTTCACACACAAATAAATATTGTTTTCCATAATCCACTACAAATCCCATAACAATTCTGTCATATGTAAATACATCCAAAGTGTGAATCGGAAATGATTCGAATCCTAACAGAGATTCCACAGCTAGCACCACCAAATAATAGATTCCAACTCCAAGGACAACCTCGGAAAACTATCACAGCTCACAGATTTTTTATGAACAGTAACCTTACAACACTTTATAATTCCAGCTTCATTCTCAAATTCAGGGCGATACTAAAATTCTTTATTGAAGAAGTTAGTTGAGGAAACACTACAAAAACTTTTATAACCCCAACATCATGAAAACTTAATCCTAACACATCAACATGCCTACAACACGGTCCACACCTTATTACTGCAAGACCCAATTCCTCTAATGCACAAAATATTACTCTAATCTTCTCAATTAACCTTCCATATAAAGATTAATCAGAAATTTCACCCCCACTCCCAAACACTCAACAAAACAAAATATAATGTTTCTTCCTTCTTTCAACCACAAGCTATTTGCAGAACCACAGTGAACAAAAAAAAAAAAAAAAAAAAAAAAAAAAAAAAAAAAAAAAAAAAAAAAACCCAAATGATAAAGCAATTCAAATTTATTTCAATGCACATAACCCACCAAACAGCAAACATTACACAGTATAAAGATGCATTGGATTTTCCATTGGGTTTCCAAAAGGAACCCTAACAGTTATAACCATGTCTCAAGACTCAACATTGCAAGCACATATTTCACACACACAAACACAGCACCGCAGATTACTAGTCCTGCACTCTCAAATTGAACAATAAACCCCAAAAACAAAACATGCAAAGGACAAAAAAAGAGAAGAGAAGAATGACCTGAGTGTTAACCAGAATCTTGTAATTAACGGGGAATTTCTTAAGCTGTTCGAGGGCATCAAGACATCGGCTCTCCTCGTGCTCAGCGTCGCCGGAGAGGGCCGCGTCCGCCGCCTTCTTCGCGGCGTCATACAATTCTACCAGTTCCTTCTCCATCAAACCCGACCCCTCTCTCCTCCTGATTATCCAATCAGATCAAAACCGCAATAAAACAAAATAATTGAAAAAAATTGCGAAAAGAGACATTAGAGAAGAGGGTGAGAACCCACTCACCAGAATGGTGCCTGAAGCTGTTCTTGTTATTGTCTCGTGCGGCGGCCTTGTCGTCAGTGAAAGGAAGAGGAGAAATTTGAGGCAATGAGGAGTGTGAAATATAAACGGTGGGATCATCATGGATCAAACAGATCACACGGTTAGTATGCGTCTTGTGTATTAGGCTTTGGAACATTCTGGATCCGGTAATTTAGATAATGTTAATTTCTATTGAAAAACCAATAAAAATATATATTTTTATCTCTGGATTCCTTTAAATATTATTAGGTTTGTGTGAAGAATCTTTCATCTTTTTTTAGAATTAATCAATAGTTCATGAAGTAATTTAAAATTATTTTAATTTGTTGAGACTGTAAAGAAATTACATATCCTTGTATGAAAATTATTTTTTTTTAACATGTGGGTAGATAGTGTTAGAATTTAATATAATCACTTTTATGTTAAAGGATATATGTACACAATTCATGCTATTACATAGAATTAATTTCAAAGTCAAATAATTATTTAACACTTTTCATCTTTAGAAAAAGTATCTTTTAATTGACAATTATAAATATTAAATATTAATTTTTTAAAATATTTTAAAGAGTTAATTGAGTTTGAAAGATTTACTTTACAGCTTTATTTTTTTGTTGGAAAGGAATTTGAATGGGTCACAAGATGTGTAAGATGTAGTTGGGATAGTTATATATATTTTTTAATTTTATCTATTTTTAGTAGGATAGATGAATGAAAAAAAAAAAAAAAATCTCTGTGGAAAGAGTGAGAAGTAAAGCAAATTCCTTTTTTTTTTAATTTTCAAAATTTTAGTTTTGTTTTTCTCTGTTATTTTGTTTGTCTTTTGGGTTGGTAGAACCTGAAAGATACTTAGCGTCTGTAGATAAAAGTTTAAAGCAGGAACTTAGAAACCGGATCACCTCACACGAACAAAAGAGTTACTCAAATTGGAAAAACAGAGCATCTTGAATTTGAAGGGGTACTTGATTAAACCAATTATGGAAAACTTTTATTTGACTTTTTTTATAATATTATAGTGGTAACAGACATTAGGCACATTTGTGTTCTTACCTTTCTATAATAACAAAAAGTAAAAATTATCTTTTATCATAATTATTAAAAAAATTATTAAATTTATAAAATATATTTATAAAAAATATTATAAAATAAATAATTTTTATAATTTTATTACGAGTAGTTTTCTATTATGAATAATCCATTGAGTTTAGAAAAAAGTTACAAAACTTAAAAAGATAAACCAATAAATTATATACATTGAAAATAATTTAAAAAAATCATTATGAAGAAATTCTCTTTATTAGTATATAATATAATAATATATAATATCTAATATTAAAAGAATGTGTTAGTCTTTCTTGACAGTTTAAAAAAACATAATACTAAATGTAGATTTGTTTAAAATATTTTTATATGAATAAAAAAGTTGAAAGTTAAATATGATTTCTATTATATTATATTTTTTATTTTAATAATATTATTTAATTTATTTATTTTTATTATAATAATAATAATAATAATGTAAATATTATATTAAAAATTATTAGTATTTACTCTATTAATGCATTTCTATATAATTACTTATATATTAAATTTTTATGTATATCTTTTGGTATTTATACAGAAAAAGTTTAACATGACAAATATTTTTATCTCGCTGTTCATATTTTTTATTATTAGTATTTTATATATTGTGTGTTTTGTTAACTTTCCTGACTTTTTTTGTTTTATAGTTTAAAACAAACAAATTCTAATGAACATGACTAATTAAGGAATGTTTATTAGAGACATGTTTCCTCTTATAAAATAAAAAAAAATTTACTAGATAGTGACATCTTATATTTAGTAAACTTTAGAAGTAAAAAATAATTGGTTTTAATTATTTTTTTGGTTTTAATTACTTTTTTATTTATTTATTATTTTAGGTTTGACTTATGTTCGATTAGGTTTTGTGAGATCATTTGGTCCTATTATTCATATACAATATATTATGCACTAGGTTCATTAAACGTGTTAACTATATTATGAAATAAAATTTTACTTTTTTTTTTGGGATAATTTGGCTGATAGATATTACTCGTCATTTCACCTAACATTTTTAGGCTTATGTATAAGAATCTAGAAAAAGAGGATGTGATTTAATGTCTCAATTAATTTTTTATATTTCAATATTTATAAACAAAGAGAGGTCATTAATACTAGGATCACTTACATTTTTTACTAATCCAACTAGTAGTTAGATGTAGAGAGTTTATGTACATTCGAGGTTAGTGATGTATTCTTCATTGAGTGTGTCAGTATTTTTGGATGGGTACTCACTGGGGGATTCTGGTTAGTCGGTCAGTATTGTGAGGGAGAGTTCAGCCTTTGGGGTAGGGGAATGTTGGGTAGACGCTTCCAGCCGTGCTGGAAATCTTGACGCTGAGTAAGAAAAGAGTGATCTCCCTCTTTGGTCACGTTATGAGTGGGTAGATACATAAGTCACCCAGTATTTTTCCAAGTATCGGTTAGAGTCATATGTCACGAACTCAAAAGGCATGCTGAAGTAGGCAGAGTTTCTCTTGAGTGATGTGTTACCATTGACATTGTGTGTCACAATCGGAAGGAGAGTTGTCCAAGTTCTTTGAATATGTATAATTTGTTCTCAAACGCCTACGCCCGTCTTTCCTTTGATGAGCTTACCATGAGTGTTTTGTGCATCCTTAATGTCACTCATACACAATTGCATTCAAATTCATGGACCTCGTTGCAAGCCTTTCGGTTAGTACAAATGTTTGATTTATGTCCCTCTCCTCAATCTTCCTTCATTATTACAATGCTTGACCTATCATCCAGGTTGGTTGGGTGTTGGGTGTTCTTTGTGGCTTAGACAATGTCATGTTTATTTGCCCCCTATAACTCATCCTATAAAAATTTTAAAGGTGAATTTGTTAATATTGTCATAGAGCCTTTAGGTCGAAAACATTTTTCATTTGCGATAAGTCGACGTTCCCATTTGATTGGACCTAAGATCACGTCTGATATCGTAGTTAGTTGAGGTTTATGATAACCTCCGAGGATAATAAGGTCTTTGAAGTCCTGAATCTTTTCTCGAAGATATTACCCACTCGGAAGATCCTTTCAGTTTATCTTTCCCCTCGATATGGATAAGTTTGATTGGTATGTTTTGCTTTATTTTTGTTTCTATTCTTGGTAGGTGTTAACTTTGCTGAATGATTTCATACTTTTCAGGCATCATAACTCAAATGGCTCCCAACTTCAAGCAAGTGTTGAAGCAGTTTCAACTAGAATGGGTTGGTCGGACAACAGGGGCTCGAAGGATGTCACTGACTCCCCTACTCCGAAAGAGGTACCTTCTCGCACCCTTTCAGTCGACCTTGCACTGTAGTCGACCTTGCGCCTCCTCCAATTGATAAAAAAACACAAAATGGAAGAAGAAGTCTAAGAAGCACACCTTGCATAGAAGTTCCCAATAGGGATCTCCACCCTCTTATCCTGATGTTGGGACCGGTGCTAGTATGCCCTTAATTTAGGGTACTTGGCTTTTTTTAAGGGTATGAACGAATGCCAAGAAGGGGGTAATAGGATTGGCTTCATAAGAAAAACTCATGGTATTATGCTTAGAGATTCATAATTGGGCCTTGGTCTTCACTCGATTTCTTGGCACTAAGATCTCAAAAGGGCTCGACTTCTGAAACAAAGAAGTTGCAACAAGAGTTGGCCAAATCCACTAGCTCTTTAAAGGTTATTATGGAAACAAATACTTCCTTAGATTGAAGGTTGAAGAAAGTTGAGGCCAAATGAGAATCAATGGTTGCCAACAAAGCTTTCTAGAGGATAAGATGCCTCATCTCAAAAAAAAAAAAAGGAAAAAAACTTTAAATTCTGACTTAAAAGAATTTGTCTACCGAGATGACCTTAGCTCATGAGGAGGCCACCTCTTAGAAAGTTAAGGCCAAGGAGGAGCTCTCAGGGTTCAAAAGGTATATCCTCAAGATGCATGTTGAGGGCTTTAAACAAGTCATTTGTTAAGCGGCTTTTCTATATGGTATTCTGATTGCAAAGGGTGATTTGATATTGGCAAGAACCTCTATCAGAGACAACTGATACCTGTTGAAGACATTTCTACTGGCAAAGATAATACTGAGGCTAGTCTTATCAAGAAAGGTGTAAGTGACTATCCAAATCAGACGATCTACCCTTTTTCAGACCATTAGACGGTCTAATAATCTAATAGGTTACACAGTCTCATGAAGATCTTACTGTATTAGAAAAATATTACATTATAAAATTTTGAATGTCACAAATGTTCATGTTGAAAAGTTGTATTCTTAGGAAGGGTTCTCCAACTTCGACTGAGATGATGGCATCGGTTTTATATGTCAAATTGAAAGGAATATTTTATATCACTGGTTGGGGTGCACACCTATATGTCCATAAGGCCTCGAGTAACACTTCTATCCATTTTCCTTTAGCGACCCCTAATTACTTTTTAAGCTCGTTCAATACCACCTTATTGCTAGTCTTACCTTAAACATTGGTTTAGGGGTGTTCTACCAAGTTCATGAGGTGACAAATTTCAAGACCTTAATAAAACTTAATTAGTCCTTGGTAGATGAACTGTTGTCTATGTATTATTGAATGAGGTATGCCATATCCACATGCGATATTCTTTTATACAAATCTTTGGACGTTTTAGTCAATTCTTACCAACAAGAACTTACATCGTCCCTTGTAAGAGGAAAGGTCTTACGATGTCCATTCTCCACATTGCAAATAATTGGGGAAGTGATGTGTATAGTTTCTCAGGTTTAGTGTGTAGCTGATTTTCATGTTTTTGACACTAAACACACTTTGTGACATACTCAACGCAGTCACTCTTTGAATAGTATGCCAATAGATCTTTGATGTAAGGACTCTGGTGGACATAATTCTTCCTCCAGAAAGCAAGTCCAATACCTCTTAGGTCAACTCTTCCATGATGTACTCAGCTTGATCTTTTGTCACACATTTCAGTATGGACCGAGAATAGCTTCTTTTCAATAAGTCGTGGTCGATAAGAACATATCGGGTGCACTTCCGTCTCATTGATTTTTCCTCGTCTTTGATGCATCTGTCGTCTACTAAGAATTGTTGTATGAGAGTCAACCATATTTTGTCTCAGAGGTCGAGAAGCATTTGACTTTGTCTGTTCTTGATATTACAATCGTTTGTTGGATAACTGAGTGGTGGTGACTCTTCTTCTTGGTGTTGGCTAATTTGGACAATAAGTCAGCACAACCATTGTGTTTTTTACGGATATGTTTGACTTTCACTTATTTGAACTCAAAAAGGATACCACTTGTGATAATATTGTAGTAACAAAGGGTCATTCACTTATAATTCTCTCGACATGTGGTTAATTGTAAGATGGGAGTCACTTTTGAAAACAATATTTTGTGCACCCATGTCTTAGGCAAGAGTTAGTCCAGCTGTGAGGTCTTCATACTCGACCTGATTGTTTGATGTTTTGAAGTTGAACCAAAGCGGTTGCTTAAGGAAGAGTCCTTCTTGTCCTTCGAGGACAATTCTAACTCCACACCCTCATATCTCTGAAGATCCATTTATGTGCAAAGTCCATTAGTCGTGCTTCAGCTCGAGTTTCGATCTCAACCCAATTGTGAAGTCAATTAAACATTGTGATTTTATAGGTCCCATTTAGTTTGTACTTGATGACTTATTTAGATAATTTGACCGACCACCTGATTCTTTGTCCAGCAAAATCAGGTTTGGAAGGACTTTCTTGACAGCATAGTCGATCTTGACAATTATGGGGTGATTATGAAAGTAGGGCCTCATTTTTTCAAGCGGTGGTTACTAAATTTAGAGTTATCTTCTCAATCCACTAATATTTAATTGCGGTTCTACAAGGCTTACAACCGCTGTTCTGGAACCGCGGTAGATCGAACCGCGTTAAAAAGTATTGAAGATCCAATCGTGGTTGTATAACCGCGATGGAAAGTATAACATACCACCGCGGTTCTTATTGCAAACTTGGTGGTAAATTTAATTTAAAAAAAAAAAATAGCGACGCCACCGTCTTATCCTCTAAATCCAACTCCACAGATGCACCTCCGTTTCTAGATCCAGCACCGCGAATGCGACCTCCGCCTCTAGTGAAAGCCAAGGAAGACGAAGAGGAAGAGAATGACGTGATACCTATGGTGAACTTGTTGGTTGTCTTGTGGCGGTTAATGGTGGCGAAGACGCAGAGGAGGAGGCTAAGGGTTGACGACAACCGTGAAGGAGCTTACAGTCGGGTGGTGCCATGAAGGTGGAGCGGTGAGGTGTTTGTCACTTGAAATATAGCAAGCAGTCTTGTAAAAGCAAATAACAACAGCAAATCAGAGACACACAAACATAGACACATTGATTCAGTGTGAAAATTACGAAGCAGAGAGAAAGGGGAAAAGAATAAATGCCTTGGAAGGAGGAAGAATTTCAGAGTAGAAGTAGGGAAGGCCACCTTGTGATTGGTCTCCATAATCGGAAGAGGAAGAGAATGTCATTGCATGCACCGTCAGGTTTCGAAGCCATAATCGATTCACGAAGCGAGGGGTTATGCCTCCTAGGGTTTGCAACATTTCTCTTCTGGCAGCGGAAGAAGAAGAAGAAGAAGGAAAACACGCAAAACCCCTAAAATAAGGGATACAAGCGCGGTTTAGGTGGAACCACGCTCGTATCCCACATACCACCGCGGTTGTTTAAACAACCGCCTTTGTATCTCCTTGCAATTTTTCAATTATAAATATTTTTGTGCCTTACCATCGCGGTTCTCGCTCCAACTGCGGTGGTATCTCCTGCAACGTTAATACAATTGTAGTTGTTATGGACAACCGCGGTGGTATGATTGTACTTAATTTCAAAAATGCCACCGTGTTGTTTTTAATTGCGGTTCTCTCTTAACCGCAATGATATCCTGTCGTGAAATGTGTTTTTTTACTAATGATCATTTGATATGGGGTTTTTGGCCTTTAGTAAACTCTGACTGATGAAGTAAATTTCTTAGCAACTAAATGATTGATTTTGTCTACTTGACAAGTTTGGAGAAAAATCAGTATAATGCAATCTTCCCTCGAGTCTTCCCACCTCTCTCATATTTTTGGGGTTTTTTTATGTCAATGATAGCTTGGCATTTTGTCAGAATTGACCTTTATATCTCTACGAGTATGCATGAACTAAGGAAATTTTCACCCTCGACCCTAAATACACACATCTTGAGATTCAATCTCCCGTTGTTTCTTCTAAGCTTCTAAGCGTGGTGAAGATTTTATCGAGATCCTCCACATACCAATCGTAAGATTTAGACTTCACATCCACATATACTTTGACATTTTATCTAATAAGGGCTTTGAAGACTTTATTTATAGTCTTTGATAAGTTACTTCAACATTCTTAAGGTGCAAAGATATGATCTCATAAAAGTAATTTACATCGTCATCATCTATCATAAAAGTTGTCTTTGCCTTTTTCTCCTTTTCTCCTTGTGTCTTGATCCTTTTCTCCCTGTGCCTTGATGAACGTAGACCTATTATATTTCGAACATATGTCAAAAAAGCTTAAGATGTTGTGCACAACCACGTTGTCGATAAAGGATAAACGTCTTTTGAACATTTTTACGTCAATATAATTTAAACACATACATCTTCTCGATAACTTCCTCCTATTTTCTATGAAGAGATATAGACTTTAATGATTATTTGTAACGTCCAATGAGACAACAGATTAAAAATGTCATATTGCTTCTTTTCGTAATTAAAAAAAATATTTTACTTATATATAAACCAAATTAACTAAATTAAAAAATAATTTATCCAAAAACTGTGTTAGTATCTAACAGATGAATACTAATTATTTGAAGAACTAAAAATATGTAAATCATAACATTATACATTAAAACTAAAATTAAAAGAGAATTGAAATTTATATATATATATATATATATATATATATATATATATAGCGTCTAACTTCTATGAACCAAAATTCCATCTTTTGGTGACAGAGCTTTCAGCCCTTCTCCTTCAGTAAGGACATCTCCTGATCCGAAGAATCATAAATTTAAGTTCCAGATCTTATAAAATCTACTTGTTAAAATATATTAATGACAAAAACTTCAAGACTACTTCATAAATAAAATCATGACGCATATAAGAATTAAAAAGTGTTTTTCTATTTTAAAAACATTATTTTAACAATAAAGTAAAACACTAATTAAAGTAATTCTTATGCTCAGTTTTATTTTATAGAAAGTTGAGAAATTCCAAATACATCTTTGGCAGAGAATGTTATCGCCACAAAATTCGATATGATGTGGAGCAAGAAGGAAGTTGTATAAAACAAAAAAAATATCCGGTAAAACCACCAGCACAGAACATTAAAATTAAATATCCAAATTTATAACATAAAACAGGTGCAAGAAGACCTCAGCTGAAAATAACATTATTCAACTGTTATTCTTTGACTCATCATTTCCATGATCCCAAAATTAAAAACATTCTTCTCAAATACCAACTCATTTTTGCTCAGGTTCTGGTTTCTCCAAGAAAGTCTTCTTCAACCATCCCCATGGCTGTTAATGATTTAAACAATAAATGAATTAGGACCGCACTCAAAATCAACCAGAATCCAGATATGAATGCACATATAGAAGCAAAATAACAGACACAAAATATCAAAATAGAGAAACCCATGAATAGGCATTATATTAATACAGTCAGGAAAGATATTTAAGCAAACTTCTTACAACATCCTAATGAGAGCTGGCCAAGAGCACTAAAACAGGCAGTGAAACTGTTCTATTGAAAAACTGGACACATCCCACTTGAAGAATATTCATTTGGAGTCATTATCACAGTCCTCTCTACACATTTAACCATGTATGTCTTGATGATCATGTTAGGTCATTCGGAGATAAGGAAAGAAAAAGAAAGGTCATATACTGATGTATACTACAAGAAAGGGACGATAAGTAGAAGAATCATAGGTGAGGATGACAAAATAGAAAATATGGGGAGTATTCATGTCATTAAAAGAGGAAGGTTTGATATTGCAGAGAAACGAGGGTAGGGGGAAGGATAGGTAGTGCAGGTGGCCATGGTTTTAAGAGAAAAAGGAATAGGTTTGGACTAGAGGTTCTGATCATCAGCAGGACTATCCAGATGCATTTTTCTACTTGAGTGAGGTGTAGTCTCCATTGGCTTTACCAGTAAAAATCTAAAAGTCAATCCCTATTTCTATCGAAGGTATTTGACACACATGTCATTACAATCAAGAATCTATCTCTCCAAAAAGTTGGGGTCATTTCATTGCCCCAAGCACCATTGTTTTCATGTAGTCACTCTTCAACCTCTAAGATGAAGCACAGGAATATGTGATGAGAAAGCATTTCATTCTATTTTTTCTACTGTGACAAGGAGAGAACATCAAATACAGCAAACAAACACACTCAAAAGATACTCATCAAAAGCAGAACATATGAACCAATTTTTGTTCGACAATTGTAACAGAGAAGATTTCTAACATTATCACAAACAAAAAACTACCAAACACATTTTGTCAATCATAAAGCAAAATAGAAAGTTAAAAAGTATGAAACAACACCGAATTAGGCAATTATTAAATATCATTGAAACATGAATGAATCTTGAATAAACCAACTGTTCAATTGTTTTAAAGTTAGGTAGAACTGGCTTTGATAGTTTCAATTTTAAACCGTTAAATGTTATGGATACATTTCTCCAAACTAATTTTAACCACAAAAATTAATTTGAACCGTGTGTCACACTGTAAAATTGATTTGGATGGTAAACAAACATGCACTACATTTAATAAAACTATGATGTAAATGCTTGTATACCATTTAAAATTTCAGCAAGAGAGAGAAGTACTGGAGCTAAAATAGAGTTTAAAATCTCCCCCACCGCATCAGTGAACTTATGATAAGAAGATATGCCAACCTAATTTGTTCCACTTTCTTTGCATTCCCACCACATACGAGAGGAGGGAAGGAAGACACAGATTCAAAAGAAAGAGGGAAAGAATCTGTTTTATTTTTCTTCATTCCATTCTACCCTTCATTCATATACAATGTTTGAGTACATCGAATTTCACCCCTCAATTTCCTTTTAGAAAAACTTCGTTTAATGGGGACAATAAACTGAAATTGACTTCTCACCCCTGAATTTTTCACAGCCTGAGATTTAACAAAGTAAAACAACATACCTCAAAGTTAAACAATACGGCTATACAAACAGAGTTCCAAATGTTGACACAATTTACCACGAGACTGCAAATAAAAACCCTTTAACCACACTCAAACACGTGATTGTTGAATCAACCCTTCAGACAGCAACATCTGAGATAGTTAAGAAATTAAAAAAAAAAAAAAAAAAAAAAAAAAAAAAAAAAAAAAAAAATAAAAAAAAAAAAAAAAAAAAAAAAAAAAAACGCTCCAAAACGTAATTAAGTTTAGAAATCGAATTCACACAAGGCAATCCAAATATGAGTTTAAATCAAAATACACAAAACACAGAAATTCAATAACTAAATTTCAGATCAGTATGTAAAGTCGCCAAATGCGAGGAGCCAAACAAGGCATAGCGCGCAAATTGTTGACATGAAGGCAAATTCGGAAGCCAGAAATTAAAAAACAAATGAAAATCGAACAAACGGAGGGAGAACAAGGATGTTAACCTGAACGAGGTAGAGACCGCCAGTGGCGGCAGCAACGCCCCACATGGCAGCGGCTTTGACGTCCGCGGGTTGTATACGGAGTCTTGCTGGTAAACCGGCCATTTTCTCGAATCTCAATTCTCAAATCTCAACTGCGAAGAAGGGAACCCTAGAAGCACACCTTCGGTCTCAATCAATCCTAAATGATACAGAATTATTCTTTATAAGATGAAACATTTCAAATGATTAAATAATATTTAATTGTTAAATGATTAAATGAAAACATTTCAAATGTTTTCTGTTGTTTTATTTGATTTACGAGAAAAATAATGCTTAATATATTTTACATAACTTCAAAAAACAATCTGTACACTAAAATTTACATATAAATATCATAATTTCTTGGTGGTGTAAATATCATATATATATATATATATATATATATAAATATATAAATAGCTGAATAAACACATTTTGAATTTTATGAATTATTTTCTGACTTTCACTAATGAATCCTTGTTTGTTGGTCCATTTTGGTCACATCAGCAAGATTGTTAGGTTATTTTCATAATAAATGCAAATTCATTTGGTAGCTTTATACATAAAATTGATTTGGATATCTTAAATAGTTGATAAGAAAATTGAAATAAAAAGTGGTGCAAAGCTAATCTTTGGTTAAAATTATTAGTTATTTTATTTAAGGATCTGACTGGAATATGAATCAGGTCATGTGTTTTCTAGAATCAGATTGTATAAAATCAATAGTTATAATTACAATTAATTTTATGTTTTGTTAAATATGTATTTAATTTATTATAATTTTAAATTTTTATTTTTAATATTAATAATTATTATTGTACTTTATTTTTTGAAGGGTTTCTTTTGCTAATGTCCCATTCTTTATTTATATATTATATATAATCACTTGAGCTAATGAGATTTTAATTTTTGTTTTTGTTAGATGACTAGACTTCATTCCTTTTATATTCCATGAGCGACAAAACACAATTGTATTCATATTTTTATAATTTATTATTTATATAATAATTATTTAAAAATTAAAAATAATATAATTTTGTAAAAGTATTATTAAGAAAATATATAATCATTATTTTTAGAAAATAAATGATTTAATTATTTTTAAATAAATAAAAATTATTTGACTATTTATTTTATTAAATAAATAAATACATTTTTTATTTATTAAAAGATAAATTTTTTTAATTACAAAATTACATCAAAAGAAGTTATCAAATAGTATATTCTATTTATATAATGATACATATAATTTTAAATTAAATTAAATTAATATGATATTTTAGTTTTTTAAAATATTTCACTGATAGTATTATTTTATCACACTGTAACAATTTTTATTGAATCTAATAAATAATATACTTTTAACTGATTTATTATTGTAAGATTTATTAACATAATTTATAAGAATAAATTGATATTTTGATAAAATATGTATAATCTACTAAAAATAAAAATAAGTTAAAAATAATAACTGAATTTTGAAATTAAGTAAAATAAACTATTTTATAGAGCCTAATTTTAATTTTTTTCATATGTAAATTAAATTATATGTGTGTGTGTGTATATATATATATATCACTCAAACAGTAAAATATTTATAAATTTAATAAATTATAGATATTTTCTCTTATTTATTGATACATGATAACATATTTATAAATTCATGAAATTCTATGTTTTTAACTAATTTTTTTGATGCGATATATAAAGATCAATTTATAGTCAGATCTATACAATTTGATAAAAATAAATAGATAAAAGAATTAAAAAGGTAATTTTATATTCATATTACTTTTAAGAATATATATATATTCCTTGACTAATGTAAATTTTTATTATCAATTCGTTAGTTCTAAAATCTTTTAACCAAAAATTTCATAAAAAAAAATTTAGAAACTACGTACAATATTTTAAAAGTTTGAAATTTAATTTAATTTCTCAAGTATTGTGTAAATAATGGTTTATAAGTTTTTTTAAATTATTTTTGTATTTAATAAAGAAATTCATTTTAAAATATTATACATTTTGAATAATAATAATAATAATAATAATAATAATAATAATAATAATAATAATAATTCCATATACATACTTGTATTTGTTAGTATCCTAATCTAATCTTATATTTAAATTTTTGTATTCTACTAGAATATGATTTTTTTAAGTTGTTTTTTACTCTGTATTTTTCTAGTTAAAATATAATAAAATCTTTACATTTCATTATAGATTATTTGACTAATTTATTAGCTAAATATTCAAGGGTGTAACATGAACTAATCGAATGATGATAAAATATACATTATCTAATAAACATAGAAAAGTAACTTAAAATATTAATTCAAAAATTGATATATGATAAAATATCTATAAATTTAATATGCTGCGATAAAATTTTTATAAATTCACTAAATTGTATTTTTAACTTATTTATAGGTTAAATATGTGAATATCAATCAACTCTCAAATTAAAATATATGAAATTTAATAAAAAATGAAAAATAAGTTAAATTTTGAAAAAAAAAATATATTCCTATACTTTTTTAGAAAATCTTAAAATTTATTCCTTTAAAAAATAAATCTTTATTATTAATATTTAGTCCTAAAAGATTTCAACTAAACTTTTTAAAAAGAAATTTAGTGCAGTGATAATTTTTTTAAAAGAACTATATTCAATATTTTAAAAAATTTAAAAATAGTTTATAAATAATTTTTTAATGATATTTTATAAATATATTATTAATGGAAAAGTGTTATATCACCCCTTTACTAAATTTATATTTAGATAATGTAAAGTGTTATATCATTACTTTGTATTAATTTTTTTCTAAAAAATGTATGATAAGTGCAACATTGAATTTATATAAAAAAATGCAATAATGATGGTAATTCTTCTTTCTAACATATCAAATAATTTTATTATTAAACTGTTAATAAATTTTAATATTTTAATTTATTTTTATTATAACTAAGACAATTTTATTTAACTAAATCAAACGATTTAATGACTAAATTATGTATGGGTAAATTATTTTTATTTCCATATTAATTTGAAATTAATTAAAATATAATCATTAATTTATTTACTGTTATCATTAAACTTAAGTTTTCATTCGTTTACAATCTTATAAATTGTTTGAATTAGTATGGTGAAAATGACTCACTTATGTACTAAAACTTTTTGATTAAAAGTTAGAGTGACCTGTGGTGCATAGAGTCCCGGTGCCTAAGTAGAGTACATCTCCTATGATAGAGTATATTCAAATTATAAAGATTAGATTTGTTTATAAGAAAATGCATAGGGACTAAGTAAGAAAATCTCTTATCAAACTAAACTAAAGTTATTAAGTAAGTAAATATTGTCTTTTGTTGACTTTAGAAAATAGTAATACTACAATATTATTTATTTGATTTTATTTATCGAAATAATTATGACTTTTTTTATTTGATTTTTTTATTAAGAGGGATTATGACTTTAAAATGATAGTTATTATTATATTTAAAATAGTTAAAATTGAACTTTTGTTGAAATTCTAAAGAACTAAAAACAAACATCATTAGTTGTGAAACTATAGGAGGAATATTTGTAAATTTTATTCTTTGTAAAAATATTATAATATATATACATGTAAATAAATTAATTTATTAAAATAAAGTTGATTATTTTTTCAATACTTCATCAAATTTAATTCTGTCTAACTTAAATAATTTAAATTAAAATTAAAATTCATTGGATCATAAGAACTTCTACTCCCTTAAGGATAAGCTTACAATAACATCATATTCTTCTCTTGACTAATTTGGCCTTGAGTTTAATCTTTTCAACTAAGAGTTCAGTATCTTTGTTTGAATTGGAAGCATTATTTAAACTTATATTTTAATTGTCTTTTCTTTTAATGTTATTTTTATAATCCACTCATCATCGAATGAAATATCATTAAGGTCAAACTTTTTAAGTGATTTTTTTTTCTAATATCTTTCTTAACCAATTCTGAATTGCCATGACATAAACAACGTCATTTGTACTTTGTTGTTTTATACAATTTCTTTTCTTTATAAATCTAATACAAACAAAATGAAAACATACCCACAAAATATTACTACTCTAATATATTTTAATTATAAATTCATAATTTTTAAGATCTTATTTCAAATGTGCTTTCAACGGATGTAAATGTCTGGAAGATGCTCACTAAATGTTAGAGTCTTTTTCCCAATTTTCTTAATAGTGAGTTACCAAATAAATGTTTTTAATTCTTCAAATTTTTAACTGTAAATTAATTAAGTGTTGATTACGAGCTCAACCATCATCTTTTGTATACACTATAATAGTATATCAATTTTAACTTTTATATCAATTTTAAAATTAAAATAATAGTAATACAATTGAGAATTTAAAAGATAACCTACAACATACAAAGGTCTTTAGAGCTAGTTATCCAATCTTTCATGAATAATAATTCATAAATTTTTATAGCTAAAAATAGAAGATAATAGATAATAATTTGAATTAATATTGTATATGTACTTAGATAATGGATCTAGCTTTGGAAACATTAACATGAAGTATGCAAAACTACATAGAAACAAAGTGTGATGATGAAAATTAGTTTTATTAGAAAGAGAAAAAAAAAATTATCAAAAGCATGCCACTAAACCTTCTTTAAGAGAGAGAAAAAAAAATCAAATAGCCACTCTGTCTTCCTTTCACAAATTCTCTCCCTTCTTTTTAACTTCTCCATCTCATATTTTGTCCACTTCATTATCTGATTGTATCTCACTCTAATTGAGAAACTAAGAAGCAATCTTATTCGCTCAAGTAGAGTAAATTTATTTTTACTTAAGATTAATTGTTTCATTCTTTTCGGTAGATGTGGATCAAGATCAGTTCAGAAAGGTGATTCTCCCAACTTGTTTTACCATATACTGAATTTTAGTTATGTTTGGATAACTTGATCTAAGTCCTTAGATCTTGGAGTAACATTATAGTTTAGTTTGAAAATTGCTTTGAAGATATGTTTTTCAGGTAAGGAAAGTTAATTTTAATATTTCAATAGTACCCTAAGCTGGAAGATCTGAATGTGGAGGCGACGAGGTTACAAGTCTCAAATTTATTTTGCAGAGATGATATTTGATGAAAAATGAACAATTCTATATTGTTTGAAAATGTAAAGATATTATATTTGGATAGCTTTGTATTTGAATGTTGTTCTTGATGTTGAAAATGTTTCTTTTAATAGATGCAAAGTGGATATTAATTTGTATATTCAATTGATTTGTGAAGTTTCTAAATGGTATATATTGTATGTGAATGATGAAATTTATATGAAATTGATGTCATACATTTGGGATAATCGTATGAGTATTGTTTGATTTTGCATTAAGTATAAAAAACATATGTTGTAAGAGAGATCCTCTATGTCTAAGTCACATAGACTAAAATATCAAGTGATGAGAAGGTGGTGAGGGAGTTATACACACCCAACCCACTATAAATACACAATATTGAATGTTTGAACTTACCCTAATCCTTATCATTTAGATTCACATGTAAATATAAGTCTTGGTATTGGATCATATGTTAGTATCTCATAAAGACATACTTAATGAATCTTTGGAAGGCCTCAATTAAAGAAATTGATTGTGGTGATTAGTAAATGAAGAAATTGAATAATTATGATGGAAAAAAATCATTTCATTAGTTTATCTTTACTTTTCTTGTTGTAAATTATGATGACCGTACCACATGTACCACATACACACGAGTAAGTACAGAGCATCTGAAAGACCATATGAGTTTTATTTAAAATTTTCTCGCAATTTCTTTTTTTTTTTTGTATATATAAGTTTTTAGGTATGTATAAGTAATGATTTTGTCATAGTAATTAGGTAAGGTATATCTAAATGATCTAACTAATTCTTTTCTAAATTATTTAAATTGTTTTCAAGACCCAACGTGCATTTTTTTTTCATTAAGCTTTTTCATTATCTGATAATGTTTTTGAGGACAAATTGAGGACAAATAGAAAGAGTACCACACTATTAATTTATTAGAGGATATTTAACAAATGATTAGATAATCACTTTAGTAAGGGTAGCATAATCAAAATGTATATATAATTGCTAGAGTAATCAATGTTTTGTTTCACAAATAGGATAGATTTTTTATTATAATATGATTTTTATTTAATATTTTATTGATTAACTATAATTATTAATATTATTTATTTATTTATTATTAGTGGAAATACACACTTCATTTTAATTATGGATGGTAATCCTACACTCTTTCTTTTTTAAAAGAACAAAAAAAATATGAGCTTAATACCATTGTCTCTCTAATATTGCGTTTCACCATCTTGAACATCTTTTATTGGAGATCTGATGTCGACATTTCTATTTGTTATTATGTTCTGCCATTTCTACCAGCTTAAATATGTGTTAAAATTTCATAACGACATAAGGTAAATTCATAATAATATATAAGTAGTTATATTATAAAAAACAAAGAGATGAACAAAGATGAACAGAAATGAACAAATGATATGAGAATGAAAATATTCTCTTTGTTTTTGTATTTTTCATTGAAAATAGAGAACTGAATATATACAAGTACTGTATCCATTCTAGGTATAACTAAATAAATAAAACAAAATAAAATTATTACAATCTGATAATGTCATAAAAACAAATAAACAAAATTGATGATAATTTGATTCTATCATAAAGACAAAATCACATAATTAGTTTCCTTCTAGAAGCCTTATATTCATATCCTCTAAAACCCCCCGCAAGTTGGGGAGAAAATATTGATGAGACCCAACTTGGAACAAATATTCTTGAAAGACTGAGGACCTAAGGCTTTGGTATAGATGTCTGCTAGTTGCTCTGTGGTGGAAATGGGAAGCAAATGAATGAAACCCTTCTTCAACTTTTCTCTAACAATGTGACAGTCTATTTCTATGTTTGGTGCGCTCATGAAACATTGGATTTGCTGTAATATATCTTGCTGAGTCATTATCACAATATAAAAGAGATGGTTGCTCAAAAGGAATTTTCAAATCTTGAAGAAGATAGACTAGCCACTGAATTTCAAAAGTAACAGTGGCCATTGCCCTGTATTCAGCTTCACAAGAACTTTTTGATATTGTTCCTTGCTTTTTTGATTTCCAAGATATAAGAGAATTTCTAAGATACACATTAAAACCACCAGTCATTGATTGTCTTGAATCACTACAGGTACCCCAATCACTAACACAAAAAGCTTTGAGATGGGCAGAACTGCTGGATGAGAAAAATAAGCCAAGACTTAGAGCTCCTTTAATGTCTTTTAGAATTCTAATTGCTGCATTATAGTGAGCAATTGTAGGCTTATCAAGAAATTGAGAAAGTTGTTGAACAGAACATGTGATGTCAGGTCGGGTATTAGTGAGATACATAAGTCTTCCAATCAACCTTCTATAGGCATGAACATCAGTAAAAGGCACGCTTCTAGTAGAAGACAATTTAATAAGATTATCCATAGGAGTGACTGCAGGTTTGCAGGCTAAAAGACCTGCATCTGTTAACAATTCTAATGCATATTTCATTTGATTCATCATTATCCCTTTCTTACTTCTTGCTACTTCAAAATCAAGAAAGTATCTTAAATCACCAAGATCCTTGATCTTGAATGTCTTATTCAAAGCTTCTTTGACTCAATCAATCTCTTCTTTATCATTTCCTGCCAAAATTATATCATCTACATACACCAATAATGCTATAAAAGATCCTTTAGAAGAATTAATAAATAGAGAATAAACATTCATAAACTGAGTATATCCCACAGAAATAAAAAAGGATGACAATTTAGCAAACCACTCCCTGCCAGCTTGCTTAAGGCCATATAAAGCCTTTTTTAATTTACAAACTTGTCCTGGTTGAATAGAAGCCAATCTAGGAGGAGCAACCATGTA
>Ga0209700_100601_pt1 | contig 69735 bp, 41 predicted proteins | sample SiratroredBW_FD_187528 | JGI IMG/M metagenome (GOLD analysis project Ga0209700, IMG submission 187528) | Root nodule microbial communities of legume samples collected from California, USA - Siratro red BW (SPAdes) (version 2) | ecosystem: Host-associated > Plants > Roots > Nodule | place: USA... | reverse complement strand
ATCATAAAAACCCATAACAAAAAAAAAAAATAAAAAGAAAAATATACCAAACAATAGATAATAATGTAATTTTATTAAAGGAAAGAAAACTACAACATTATTCTATTTTAATACGAAAGAAAAAACAATAACCAATAACAATTTCCATTGAAAATAGGAAAAAAAATAAGAAAATTTTTAAAGAAGAAAGAAAAATTACATTATTATCTATTGTTTGTTATATTTTTATTTTTAATTTTTTTCTCTTAAACAATTTATAAAAAAATTAGTGTCTCTTAATAATGAAACATTATATTTTTTTATAAAAATATAATTAACAACTAAATTTCCACGTATTTGGAACTTGTCTCTTCATAGTAAAAAATGATAGAACAAGTATTGAAAAAGATAAATGATAATATTTAAGCTTTTGAACTTCTTTAAATAAAGATTGATAACAAAATAGGACATTTGAAATATTGGGATGTTCAATTGTATTTGTTTGAACCTGTCTTCAAGTTATTTGGAGTCATTTTTCAGATACTTGAGAATGACTAGACGTATATATACTTTATTGATATATTTTATTATACAGTATTTAAAAAAATATTAGAAGATAATTATGATTTTGCATGAGAAAAAATTCTTTCCAAAAATAATATTTTTTCATATTTTGTCCGAATTTTTAGTTTGAAATAATTTTAATATATTCCAAAATAACAAGTTTCGAAAAGTGCAAAATTTATAAAAAATTATTTTTATCTTTCCACTGGTACAGATGTAGGAAAAATTGTAGAGGTGCAGAGAGTAATTGTGAAGGTGCAAACTATCCAAAACAAAACTCCGGAAGCTCATTGGGCCTGTGTAAACATGAGCCGTCGGATTGGTTTGTCTGAAATGATGACAACCGTGGGATTTAGGTTTCTGAAAAACCCTAATCTATTAAATCCACCCTATTCCTCTGTTGTCTTTGTCTCGCTTCCGTTCATTTCTCTTACACACTCTTCTGCACCTCACTTTAACAAAGCAGAGGTTAAAGCGACGGCGCCGTTTTGCTGTCCGCCTTGACTGAGCCAGAGCTTCGTCTTGGCCCTCGATTTTGCGCGCAAACTTCCTGTCACAGACACCGTCACCGTCGTCGTCATCGTCGTAATCATCATCAATGGCACCGAAACAAACCAAGGCAGAGAAGAAGATCGCTTACGATGGGAAGCTGTGCCAGCTTCTGGAAGAGTACGGTCAGATCCTGGTGGTGAACGCCGACAACGTGGGATCCAACCAGCTCCAGAACATTCGCAAGGGTCTCCGCGGTGACTCCGTCGTCCTCATGGGGAAGAACACCATGATGAAGCGCTCCGTTAGGATGCACGCTGAGAAGACCGGCAACAACGTCTATCTCAGCCTCATTCCTCTCCTTGTGGTCAGTTCCCCTTTCTCCTCATTCTCTTAAAGCTTTCACCTTTGTGTTTTCTATATGCTATTTAGGTTTTGGGTTTTAACGGTTTTGCTGAGAATGTGTTCTGCGTTGAATTAGGGCAATGTGGGACTGATTTTCACCAAGGGTGACTTGAAGGAGGTCAGTGAGGAAGTTGCTAAGTACAAGGTAAGCTCATGTTTTTTATTTTTATTTTTTTGTATTTTATCATTATATTTTATTTTATTACTTCAATATTTGATAATGGGTATGCTTGTTTCTGTTTTTTTTTTTTTTTACAAAATGTGATTTTTTTTAATTAAATGATCCTATTGCTGGTTTTATACTCGTGTGGATGAGTCTGTTTAGGCTGAAAAATAAGTGATTTAAAAAGAGTAATTAAAGTGAATGATGCTATATTATCATGCTCTGGATTACTATGCTATTGCAAGGTGGTAATCGTAAGTTTGGTTTTTGTATCTAAATATGATGGTCAAAATTGTTATGAGTGGAGAAATTGTTCACTACCATTTGTTGAGTTCTTTTGTATTACAAATGGTTAGTTTTAGGTTTTTGTTTTGCAACTGTGTCATGCCCTTCAAGTGAATGCTGATTCAAACTTTGCTGTATTTGATTTGAACAGGTTGGAGCTCCTGCTCGTGTTGGTCTGGTTGCCCCAATTGATGTTGTTGTTCCCCCTGGTAACACCGGTCTCGATCCATCTCAGACCTCTTTCTTCCAGGTTGGTATTGTTTTAGAAACTATTTTTAGAATGTACAAGTGTGATGAAAGTGCAAGAAAACATCAGTTATAGTCAACCAAAATAATTTTTGAAGTTATTTTATTTTAGAAGGCTGAGAAAAATAATATTATTCTTGAAACAGTTTTCACAAACTACTTAGCAAGGAGTAAGCTGTGCTTAAACTATTTATTTATGCGTGTTTTCCTTATTTCAGGTGCTTAACATTCCCACCAAGATTAACAAGGGTACTGTGGAAATCATTACCCCTGTTGAACTTATTAAGAAGGGAGAAAAGGTTGGATCTTCTGAAGCTGCATTGCTTGCCAAGCTTGGCATTAGGCCCTTCTCATATGGGCTTGTGGTCCTTTCTGTTTATGATAATGGCTCTGTGTTTAGTCCTGAGGTCCTTGATCTTACTGAGGATGATCTCCTTGAGAAATTTGCTGCTGGTGTTTCCATGGTTACTTCTCTTTCGTTGGCCATCTCATACCCAACACTTGCTGCTGCACCACACATGTTTGTGAATGCCTACAAGAATGTTCTTTCTGTTGCCGTTGAGACGGATTATTCTTTCCCCGAGGCAGACAAGGTCAAGGAGTATCTGAAGGTAAATAATCTTGACATTTTGATTTTCTAAAGTTTTGCTAGCCCCATATGAATTTATTTATGAATTTATATTTTAAATGCAGGACCCAAGTAAATTTGCCGTAGCTGCTGTTGCTGCTCCTGCTGCTGCTTCTGGTGCTCCAGCTGCTGCAGCAAAGGAAGAGGAAAAGAAGGAAGAGCCCGCAGAAGAATCTGATGATGACATGGGTTTCAGTCTGTTTGACTAAATTATGTAATACTTGTTGAGGTTGCTTTTCAGTTTTTTCCCATTTTGTTAGAATTGATGAATTGGACTTTCAGTTTAGTTGTTGTAGTTTGCTGTTTTCCCTTTTCATGTTACATTGTAATACTTTTTGAAGTTTAAAATTTCCTAGTTATATGGTTAACTTGTCTGTTCCCGTTGCTATTTTGAATTTCCGTACGTGCTATTTATAAATAATTGTTAAGAGTGTGTTGAGGAAATGTTAAAAGTTTATAAATAATTTCTCTTCTATTATCAACCAAATACAGGAGATTGATGTATTTTCTTTTTAAATAGTACACTCAAATTAACATTAGCTTAAAGAATTTTGAAGTAATAAAAGATATAAAGTATTTTACATTAAACACACCTGAGAATTTATTCCTGAAGTGCACACACTGAAAATTCAGAAAGAAGCATATAATTCATGAGTCTTTGTTATATTCATTTCTTTTTCTTCTGGGAATGTTCCTTTTCCAATTTTTCAAACAAGCTTCCATCGTAAACAGCTCGAATAGTCTCCCTGTGCAGTAAACCATTACTGTCTTTGCAGAGATCGTATAAGAATTTCCACTCCGAGTAGCTAGCAAGCCTGCATAAAAGGTTAACAACTTGAGTCATTCTGAAACATACCATCTTGTGTAGATGATGAAGATTAAAACTTATTAAACAATCACTTGCGAAAATTACACCGCTGTCATTTAACAGTGATTGGTTATGAATGATTGTATGGTCGAATTTTATGTTTTAGGGTATACATTTTTGTGATTTCACTTTCTCAATATTTGACTAGTTTCATTCATGATTTTACAGAGTAATTAATAGTAAATATTGTGTTAATTAAGGTTCATTTAAATGAACTTCTTCCAATACACTTCTAAAAGAGAAATATAAGAAAAATAGAGTTTCTACACTTTAACTTGTATTTACTTTAAAAAATAAATTATTTATAGAGAAACTTGTACAAACATGTTTTGAAAATAAATTATAATTTAGTTTCAACCTGTATTATGGTCTCCAATCATTTCTAAATGACACAAAAAGGAGTTTTATTTACCTTAATTGTAAAGGGTTAAACCTGATTATAGGTTACATGAAAATTGTTGAAACCTTGACCATACGACAATGTTTAATTAGAGAATATTTTTTTGTCAATTAGAATGTGTTGAACAGTAGATTACTATTATAAATATGAACTTTTTGGATACCAAAAAAAGAATATGATAATTTTTATACCATCCGCTATAATTCTTGGGTTCTCTATTTGCCTTGAGCATCGCCATCAATTCATCAGATGTTAGAGATTCTGGATGTGTTCTTGCATGCTTCCTGAAAATTTCCTCAAATTTTGAAGGAACAAACCTGAAACACAGACAACCTCTAGTTAGTAATCAGATTCTATTAATTCACATTAGGTTTAAATATGATTTTAATCTTTTAATTTGATAATCACAACAAACATATATCTTATTTTTTTTATTAATTTCAAAGGTTTATATACAAATAGTGCAAATAATATTTTTTTACTGTTTTCAAAATAGATATTTAAAAATAAAAATGGAAATAATGGCAACTTTTTTTTTTCCTGGAAAATTAAGAACTGTTACATCAAGATCATAACAAACACTTTAAAAATATGTACCTTCCTTCACTGTCATAGACACTAGAATCACTTCCATGTTTTGCTTTCTGAATGTTTTTTACTTCAATTGGTAGCAGTGGAGAAGGAAACTTGCCCTACACCATACAACAATCCAGAAGCAAGTTAATGTCACTAAATAGTAGCAGAAATAAAGAAAGTTCATGGAATATTCGAACATACTAAAATTACTCTATACTATTAACATAAAGCCATTAACATAATAAATGATTTATAATTACATGAAAAAATAAAATTATTTAACATTATCTCAATACGAATTGTTTTCTTTTCTTAAGAGAAATGAAAGGTATTTCTTGACCATGATTTCACTTAAAATTTAATCATGTACATAATGCAGATGCCATAATGTCTATATTTCTGCAACTCTTTTCAACCCGTTTTTTTTTTTTCAAATATTTTATAATCATTAGTAAATAATTATTTTTGGATCGTGTATAGATTTTTGAATATGTTAACTTTTTTTCTTCTAATTACTACATGCCACACAATAAAAAATTTCAGACGTTTGTCAATAATTAATCTTAGGATGAAACTTGATTGATTTTTTTCCATTAACTCTTTCTTATCAATAACTTTTTCTTTTCATTCATAAGATTCTAATTGGAGACACTGTTAAATAAAAAATTAAATATCTCTAAAACCAAAGACTTGGTGGTATAAGAAGTAGTCTCTTATATACGAAATTTTGATCAAAGTAACTATTTATTTTCCTCTCATAGCATATTGTGTTTAGGGTTTACCTAAATAGTATATTATGCCAAACAATTACATAAATAGCATGGTTTACTCCAACAGTCAAATTTTGGTTCCATTTTTCACTACTTTTACTTTCCTTTTTTTTTTCTGTGAAATTTTCAAATAAAAAAAATTAAATAAATTATTTCAAAAATTATAAGTGCTAATTTTGTTAACCATTTTTTATTTACATAATTTTCTGAATAACTATTGCTTAAAATATATCTTTATAAATACTTATTTCTTCAAATACTTATATTCTAAATCATTATATTTTATATAATTATTTTTTAAAGAAATTATTTTCCAAACCATTTTCTAAAATAATTATTTTTAAAAAACTCAAAATTATCAATTTTCTTTCATTCATTTTTAAATAAAAAACAACAAAAAAGTAAAATCAATTTCATATTGTGATCGAATTCTAAACTATTACATTGAACTGTGCTATCTAAGTAATTATTTAGTACAATATGCTATTTGGTAATATTTGACATAGTATATTATTAAAGAAAATAAATGATCTAATATACTATTTTTGTCAAAATTTTCTTATATACAGTGATTCACTTCTAAAACAGATTAAGCAACAATCCAATTTTTTTATCTTCCAAAAATCTAATTTAGTTATTAAAAATTTGTGTTAAACAATTAAAAATTATTTTTAAAACCATTTAAGTTTTTCATTTTAATAATAGGACTTTCAATTTTTATGAGAAACCTTTCAAACGAAGCATATTGAATGGAATTGGAAAAGGATGCATCAGCATCAGCATCAGCATCGATTGCACCTTTACAGAAATAAAGTTTTATTCTACGCGTACTTGGACAGTATAAAAATATTATGGATGACACGTTTATAAATCAATGATGCATGTATTCTTAAAACATAAATATTTCTTCTAAACGATTTATCTTAATTTATTAAAATATAACTCCTTATTCTTGTACATGTGATAGAAAAATTGTTTTCAAAATAAAGTTTAATTATAATTTTGGTTTCTCTATCATCATTTCATTTAAATTCTATTATAGGGTTTTCTTCTCTATGAAGAGAAAGTGAGATAATAATCATAATTAAAGACAATAAAAAAAATCTTTATAATAATGATATACATATATATAGAGAGAGATAGATAGATAGATAGATGTATGTATGTTAGGGTTTAGGGTTCTTTAAAGAAAATTAAACAAAACGAAATAAAAATAGTTGAAATTTATTATAAAAAACTTTAATAATACTTAATATATTTTAATTGAATTCTTATTTAATATTTAGTATTTGTGTTTTTAAATTAGTGTAATATTTTGAATATGAAGATTGAGGAATACCGGGCGAGTTTTTGAACTGAGAGAAGCGTTGATGAGAAAAGCTGCAACGGTTGATATTAAACAGCCACAACCTATTGCGCGAAATCCTGCAATTAAACACAAAATCAAATCAAATTCACCAAAACTAAATTTTATACCTTTTATTAACCCCCTCTAATTTTATTTACTTTAAATCATTTTTAACATGATTTCCCTATAAGGTTTATCACGAATAAATAAATATTTATTTAAATACAGATTTATAAATTCTTTAACATTAAATAAATTTTGTATTTACAAATTTCTTACTAAACAATATTTTTATTCACAGTTTGGTCATGTATGTAGTCGTTTTGGATCTTCAATATATTTTTTCATGATGAAAACCAAACATTTTGAATATAAGAATGAAAAAAAATTATCAACTCAACAATAGTTTAGAAAATAAATTTAGTATAACTCATACAATAGTTTGTAAAATAAAAATTTCATTTAATAAGAAGGAAAAAAAAATATATGAAAGAGGTGGTATGCTCCAATTCTCCTATACTAGAAAAAACTAACATTGAACAATTAACATTTTATTCGAAATATATATATTTACTACATTTCTAGGTTAGATAAAATCTCCCATATTAGGGGTGATTAATTTTAAATTGATACCATTTCAAATAACTAATCTAATTTAAGCGCAAAATACAGTACAAAAAAGCTACTATTTGTAGTTTTTTTTTTTCGTTGGAGATATTTGAATATGACAAGAAAATAACCCTAATTTTGCCAACTGGTTTTGAGAAGATTGAGTACAGTGTAAGTTCAAAAAACTTAACTTGATACGAGGTTCTATCTCAAAGATGGGGATATCTAAACAGCATTTTGTTTCATTAATTTAACTTTAAGGAAAACGCAGACAGAAAACAAATTTAACCTTGAAAAGTCTCCCATGGATAAATGATTCCATCATGGTTCCTGTCGAAGAACTCAACGTGCTTCTGCAGAACATTTTGATCGTGTGGTATTGGTTTCTCATCACCTGCACATTAAACTCATGAATCATTTCAAAGTTGGCACAAACAACAACACATGCTAATCAACCAAATTGTTATCAATACACAACAAAACAACAAAAGGTTAAATTTTTTGGATACCCTCTTGGTTGTTGCTATGATTTGTGGAAGAAGATAAGGTAGCCATGGTTGTTGGATAAAAGGGAAGTGGATGGAAAAGTGGTAATGAGGGAGAAGAAAGAACAAAAAGAGAAAGAATGGTTCGATAAATAAGAAGTTTTGGTGATGAGGATGAGAGGATGAACAAATTCCGTGTGTGAAGTCTTTTTTATAAGTTTTGGAAAGCATTGGTTGGGAGAGCAAGCAAAGTGAGATTCCTTTGTCTTGTTCATACGTAATCGTGTTTAGGTTTATCAAATTCTCAAATTAACAAGTCTTAATACAGTCGTGCTTTGAAGTTCAATTTTTAAAAGTAGAAAGTTCAATTTTCACATCGATGTGAAAATTAATTAGAAATAGATAAAGATGAAAAAGAAGTTTGAAATTATGAAAAGAGAATTTTTTGGTTAATTGCAAAGTTGATGTGTCTGAATGTATCTACAAATTAAGAGTTTTTTTATTTTAAAATTTAAGAGTGTAGATACTCTCTTAGCCTTTTCTTTTCTTGGTGATAAGACATGTCTTTTTCTTATTACTCTTAATTAAGGTATTATTATGCCTAAAATTAATAAAAAAATAGTGATACGTGATTTAAAATTTAAGCATGCGTGATTGGAAGGTAGGGTGACGTGATGGACTAAACATGTTTAACTTTTTTTTTATAATAATAAATTGTTAATTTATATAATTATCATACACAATTTATTATTTTTAAGTTAAATTAAATTTTAATTATTATAATTATTGTCTTTAATCTATGATAATATATAATACGAACATCTCTTTTACTTTTTATTTTCTTTAGATTTTTTACCTTTAATTGTTCATGAAAAGCATAATTAAAGTTTTAGTTTTCACATTGCTTGCTTTACCTTTTAACTATTAAAAAAATTAACTATATATTCTAATTTTTTATTTAAAAATGAATATTCTGCTTTAGTATACAAGGATTAATTGAAAAAAAAAATTTAGAAAACAACTATAATTTTGATTAAGTATTATTTTTATATGCTTTATTTTGCTCCAAAGGGAGTCTATGCCTGACATATTTAGAAATAGTAAAATATTTTTGCAAAACAAATAAAATTTGTAATGGGTACTTTAACGAGTACTCGTGAATAATATATCTAAGTAAATATTTGAACCACTCACTTTTTAATAGGTCAATATGAGAGTTGCGGTATTTATACTCATAGATGTTTCTTATCTATAACATTCTTATACACTATTCTGTAGCAGCCATGTTCCAGGTAACATTGTCTGGTCATGATAGATAATAAGATCAAGTTCTAATTTGTAATACTTTATTTTTAAATAATTATATTGATTATTTTATTTTTATTTTAAATCTCACTCCCTATATAATTTGTTGATTGGAATTATACACTAGAATTATGAATAAATTCTCTCTTTATTTCTCTTCTTCTTATGTCTTTTTCTCATTCATCTACTTATAAATCAAAAATTTGTTTTTATTTAATTTTTTTCAAAAAAATTATATTTTTTTGACAGTAAAAACTAAAATTAATGAAAATATTTTAAAGCTGTTTCAACCCTATTATAATTAGTTATATTATAATTCTAAGACTTGATTACCTTCGTTTGATGAAGAGATAATCATTATCTTTTTATCTTATCTTTTTTTTTTCTTTTTTTATCTCTTACGTTAGAAAGTTCTTTTAAATTTTTTTATAATTAATATTTTTAATTATTTTTTATTTTTTATTTTTTCTTCTTATCCATTATTATTATTATTATTATTTTACTTAACTATTATATTTTTAAAAAACTACTCAGACTTATCATATAAAACACAATATTTTTAAAATGAAAATTTAATTACAAAAATTAAAACGTAAGATTTTATAACTCTTTTCTTTAAAATAACTAATTTTTTAATCTACAAAAATTTTCAATTTATTTTTAAACATTATATTGTTATTTCTTTTTATCTTGTACATACATTATTTTTAAACTGTAAAATTATTATATTAAAAAAATGATAAGTGTAATTTGATCAAAGTGTGACAAAACAAATGAAAACCTAGAATTTAAAATGTTATATTGCCATGTGGATGAAATCTGTTGTTGCTTGAAGCAATTTGCATGCATATATAAAAACTTGGTCTTCATTTCCAAGGTTTGGCTATGGCCACACGAAATGAATCTGGTTGTGGTCCCAAAGTTTTCATTAATGGAAGAATTTTTCAGGCACATACCACTCTTGATTTTATTCTCCAATGGCATATTTGAAGACAGCACACTTCGTTATTCGTGGAATTTGGCGTTAGGAAGTCGAACTCTAGCTCTGATTTTTGTATTTGGACAAGTCAGTTGGAATTTGGTTTTCTTGAAACTGAATTACAGTTTGAAATTTTTATTTTTTTTCAATGAAAAATTAAATATAATAATGAAAATATAAATGAATGTAATAATTATTTTAAAAAGAAGGGGAAATAAAAAAATAAATAATAAGACGTGTAAATATAATTTAAATTGTAGATTTATGAGTAATAAAATAGATAGTAGAATAAAGTGTTTCAAATTAAATAAATATTAGTTTGATTTTTTTAAATAAATGTAGAATATAAATTGTTATTATTATAATTATTTTAATAATTATGTATATGATTATAATTAATTTTTAAATGGTGATAATTAATTTGAAATAATTATTAAAAAATTAAATTTATGTTATAAATTTGGTGATAAAAGTAAAAAAAATATTAATAATAAATAAAGTGGGAACAATAAATTTTGAAATTGTGAAAATAAGAAAATTGAAAATTGTTACGGAATAATTACTTAACATAGATTTTGTTTTATATATTTAACATATAAAACTATATTTATTAAAGGTTTTAATATTTAGGTAAGAGTAATTGAGTCAAAAATAAGATATAAATGAAATGGAGAAATATAAATATAATTAAAATGAAATTGGATATATATATATATATATATATATATTGTCTTCTAAGTCACAAATCATTAAGTCTTGTGTATATAAATGTGTGGTTTAGACAAATTGATATATGTTATTTCATTATTTTACACGTTACAAGTTTGTATAAAAAGTCAAAGTATTAGTTTGGATTTATACTAAGTTGTGTATGATTTTTTTTATTAACAATTCTGAATCAGATATTAATAGTTGATTTTATTTTATTTTTACTTGTTTATGGTTTGTGTATTGTAATACTTTCGTTATGTCATGAAATAGTTGTAGAAAGACCAATTATGTTGCATTGTCATTTTTCTAGAGTTGCAATATTCGTAGATTAGGTTATAACCATTTCGACTTTCAATTATAGTGGTTGATTGTATAAAGTACTGTTATGGTGGAAGAGGTGAGATTGAAATTTACGAAAGAACTTGTATTATGTGGGCTTAGAAGTGTCATAATTTATTCTTTTAGATCTTCTAAACTTAGCATACAATTCAATGGTATGTATTGAAAGAAAATTGATGCTTAGAAGATATCATTTGACATACATGGTCATCTATTAATATCTTAGTAACATCATCATACCCTAATTAGACCTCCTTGATGAATGACTTTAGGTTGACAGTAATACAGGTTCTCCAATGTTTGTCAATATTACATTTTGATTCTTAATCCTCTTTCTAATAATATTTGGTATGGATATCTTACATTGTACATGTATTTTATATTTGTGGTATTAATTTATGATCCTTTAAAGTCAATAGAATGCTTATGGACTTCACTGAACTTTTAAGCAACATGTCAGTATTTCTCATGAGTTCTTAATCTCCCAGAATATCAATAACCTACTAATGTTTCTATTAAATAGCAATTATGATATCCACAAAATAACTTGACTATTCATCTTCCACCTTGTTCAATATTTTTTCAGACAAGTTTTAGGTGAAATTCAAGCATATAAGTTATCCCACGAGCCCATTCAAGTAGATTTTTTACATATCAAAACACCTACACAAATACTCTACAACATTAAGTATGTCACTTGCTTACATTTTGACTAAAAGTAACAAAATATATCATTTACCACATTAGTTGCGAAAAACATCATCATAATCCTCTTTAACTAATTCATATGTAGTTGAACCAATTTCATAATATCATCAACTTCATCCATTTTAATCAATATATTTATTTCATCCAATATTTAACTTCAAAATAAGGATGACAAATAAACTCATCCACATAGGTATTGTCTAAACTCATCTCCTGATTTTAAAGGGAAATCCCTGTATTAACCAGGTATAGGTATAGGTGTGGTAATACTCAATTTTTTAAATTGGGTATATGGATGAAGATGAATATGTACATATTCTTCTAGTCCTAATACTAATCTTTGTCCTCATACTCATTCTTGTTCTAAATTACTAAACCACTCATATTTTTATTAAGCAACATAAAATACGTATTCATTGTTCTAGTCCTTAGTTTCATAACCTTTCTTTCTTTTGCTACACAATCCTTTTTATTTCATCTCAATTATTTGACTTATTCAAAATTCACAAAGTTTACTTATATTCTTAAGGTACTTGTCTTCTTATCACAACCTTAATTACATTTCTTTTCCTCTATGTAGTTTTATTCAAAAGATGTATTGCATTCCATAAAACACAAACTTAAATTTAATTAAGTTAAATAGTTTCTACGACACACATTTAATTATTTTTACTACTTTTTAACTTTTATTTATTGTTTATTTTTCAACCTGAGAATATTTGACTCTCAATTCCAAGTGTCTAATTGTATGAACTTTAATTTATTAGATAACACAAAAATAGTTTATCATTTATGTTCTCTTTAATCCTTAGTTTTGTTTTAAATATTTCTTTCACACAAAATTTTAATTCTTTATCAATGGTTCTACTCATTTGATATCCATCAAGTTTATTAAGATATCTAAGTTATTTTCTCTCTCTTCACAACTTTGATTATAGTTTTTTCTTCATATGATTTTTTTAAACAATATATTACATTTAATCAAATCAACACGTCTCATTATTTTTATTCTTATTTATAATTATTTAACCTTTATTTAGTTGTTATTTGATATTTATATAATTATAATTTATATTTTGATAGTTGATATTGAAAAAATAAATTGTATATTATTTTGACATTTAATCCTTAATAAATAATACCATATTTACTTTGTTGTGATTTTTATTGTTTATAAAAATTATTTAATTAAAATTTAGAATAATAAAGTGTATCTGATAGAGATGACACAGAAGTTTTATATGCATTAGATATAAAACGTGAATACATTTAGAAATGAACACATGGAGACGTCAGTGATTGCTAACCTTATCCAAAATTGATATTCCATTACAATTATGTCAAACAAATCCATTAGACTTTAATAAAATAATTAGAATAGGTGATGTGTAATCCAAAAGAATGAAAATATATTGTGGAATTACATTTGTAATTCCACAGTTTAAAATTGTCTAAACATATAGATTAGGTGATTCAGAAACACTTGACCAATTAGCTCAAATTGTCAAATTACTTGTTGGATTAAGTAGTTCTAAAAATCATAAATCACCTCCAATTAGGTAACAGTACCTTACGGACAAACCTATCCATAATTTAATAAAAATTACTTTCCCATTTAACAATCTAGAACTATTCTAATGGTTCGTGGATAATATATTCCAGAACTTATATTATAACTACAGATTGTGCTTTCTACAATGCAATTTTTTATCTTTCGGGAAGCACAATTAACAACACAAAACTTTAGAACTTTAGATTTCTCAATCTGAAAAATTTCAACATAACACAATCTGGAATGATTTCAGTGAGTGCTCTTTTCGGATAATGAAATCCAAAAATTGTACCATTATAACTACAAACTGAACTTCCACAAATGTATTTTTTATAATGCAACTCATAACAATACAAAATCTAGAACTTTTATTTTAGACTGTCCAATTGAAAGGATTTATAAATAGCACAATTTGAACAAAAGATATACTAAAACCAGTGATGTAAAACTACCCCTTTTTTTTTTTTCAAAATGCTCTTTAAACTACTTAAAATTACCATACAATTAAGTTCAACACATTGGGTTCTACTAGTACTCTTTGTAAGCCGCGGGAAACACCCATTGTCAGCCACTATCAAAAGAGAACAATGGAGTCTCATTGTTGTTATAAAAGAGAAAACGACAAATTTTGAAATATTGGGAGGTACAGGGAAAAACTATGGGTATGCAAGAATCAAAATCTTAATTTCGTACTAGTAACCAATATTTTCCACCCTGTCAAAGTTAGGAAAATTCCAAATTATAAACTGTTCCTACTATTAACTCTTATAGCGAATTGAAGTTCTACTCATGCCTAATACTCCTTTACCTTTCACATATATTTAGAATATATCTTTACAACGATGTTTTAGATTTTAAAATAACTTTTACTGTTATAATAACATTAACATTTTTAATGTTTTTATACAGAAGATAACATCACAAATTTCCAACTTTGTACCACTTGATTAAAAATCACAACATACTATCATATCACATGTGCCAACCGATATTTAATACGAACCGACATTTGATAAGGTTTTGTAAAGAAATGGAGTTTAAGATCAAAGTGTGGGTTAGAAATCAGTCATTCTTTACTGTGGTTAAATGTTTTTTGTGGGGTAAGATTTTGCTCATGTTGATAGCACCTATTTATCAGGAACCTGAAGATAACCAAGACAAGTGAAAAACATAATTTAACTAAACATTCAATCCACCATTGAAATTAAGCATCAGAGGAGCAGTTTGATGATAAGTCAAATGTTATCCCATAATTTTCGGACAGAAGCAAAGATACACATATGGGTTCACACAAAAGCATAGAAAAAAAAAAAAAATCTTAAACTGCGAAATTAGAGTCCGCTGTAAAAACAGCCTCAGTACAATAAAGGATTCACAAGATCTGATATGATAGTCAATACTATATCTTGGATTGCTCCAAATGGTCCATAATTACATTATGCATAAGTCCGTGAACATGGATCATCTATTGAATATAGTTATTTACATTATTATTCGTGGATTTTGCACTGAATTACACAATACAACATCTCACCACCAGACCCTTTTGATCAATTCTGGCTTCTTCATTGCCTACAGTCATAAAATAACCATTCAGTATACTCAAGCCATTAAAGATTCATCATAAATATAAATCAACCAAACTACAGAGGTAAGCTAGTGCTGACATCTAATCAAAATTGCTTCTAAACTAGTAAGAACAGGCAAGAAGATAAAATGGAAAAAAAAAAATTGAGATACGATTGTGAAAAAACATATATTCAGGAAAGGAGATTGCTCCACCACCAGCATCAATGAAGAGCTTGGTACTTACAGAATCCAATGATGGATGTCCGACATTGACACCTTTTTCTTTTCAACTAAAACCCTTTTCTATAATAAGCTTTGTTTTAGCCTATTTTACTTCCATTGCTAAATAAATATTTAAATTCTTCGTCTATTTTTCTGACTATTAAATGAAAAAAATAATATAATCGTTAATAATTAAATTTGCATAAAACAGCACTAGTTACGCTCCCACAAAATCTTAGATTTCAAGAACTATATTTACAAACGAGTCATAATTTATGCACCCCATATATAATTTACTTCCTGAATTTAGTTAAGATGTACTGAGTTTCAAGAAGAAAAAAAAAAAGATGTGGGGATTATCATTACTAATATAACCCTATTTCATCTTCAAGCTTTTAACAAAGACACAACAAACAAAAACACTTCCTACTTGGTGAAAGAACAAGCTAAAATCTCAAGTTTTAAAAAATCTAACAAATTTAAATTCTGAATTGCTTACAGGTGATTTGGCCTCTTCGCATTTTTCAATGATCAACTTCCTTATTACAAGTTCAAAAAAGTTAATACTGTCAACAATCTCTTAACAATTAACTTTCAATCACTAACCAAGAGACGAAGTAATTTCATATACAAGAGTCATAACATCTTTGCCTACCGCTTTAGACAACTACAAGACACAAATAATGATATCACACATTGACAAGTAACCAAACAGATTATAGATACGACTAATAATTATGAAAGATGTTTACCAATATACCAATTTATAAAAAAATATATAAACAAATATCAATAATAAAAATAAGATAGATGTACCTTCAGGAGGCTGAGTTAGCTTGCGATTTTGAGGTGACATCATTTCTTTCTTCAATTGCATCAAAATGTCTTCCATTGTTCGCTCACGTTTCCAATTAGCAAGCATAGGAAACAGATGTGGCTCAACCTGGTAATTTGGTGATTAATGAGTTCAATTTCAATCACGCCAGAGTAATGATAAACACATGCGATGTTAATCCTAATAATCCAGTTCACTGAATGTACTGAGTTCCAAGTTCAATTTAGTGATTAATGTGCTCAATTTCAATCACGCCAGAGTAATGATAAACACATGCGATGTTAATCCTAATAATCCAGTTCACTGAATGTACCGAGTTCCAAGTTCAATTTAGTGATTAATGAGCTCAATTTCAATCACGCCAGAGTAATGATAAACACATGCGATGTTAATCCTAATAATCCAGTTCACTGAATATACTGAGTTCCAAGTTCAATTTAGTGATTAATGAGCTCAATTTCAATTACGCATAAATTGTTTCTTACCACTCCAGTTTCTTGATTGACACATGTCATGTTAATCCTTGTTTGAAATCGAACAGATGGAGGATTGTCTGGATAATCCTTACCACAAAACAATTTCAACTGGTATATACGTCCTTCATGAACAGTCTGGTAAAATGACATGACAGGAGAAACAAGCCATATCAATATATTATTTGGTAGATACAAGTTTTAGTTTTGCTCAGCAGCTAGAAAGATGCATTATTAAGAAATTAAAAACAATGAGTGCACATAATAGGAAATGGAGTAAAACTAAGATAAGATGAAAGAAAATAGGATTTAATTATTCAGAAATATTCATTTATTTTTTCATTTTATTTCTACAATTATAAAAACTATTATTTCATCAAACACATTTGCATGTTACTTGCTGTGAAACAAACGCAGCCAAAGCCTTTTACTACAAGGTAGGTTGACAACTTGAATCAAATGATACCATTGCGTTCTGTCAAAACCAATCCTACCTAGAGGCCAATCCTTTTTAACGGTTTCAACTCATTTTCTAGTCTTCACCCTCTAATTATTGGCCTATCCATCATTGATCTTGCAACATCTCCATGCCATCTTTTCCTTGGCACTCCTCTTGGCTACAAAGCACAAACTCCGACACCATGCTGACATAGACTCTAAAACAGGGTTAATGTCTAAAATATAGGACACGCTAACGCCACTAACATATAAATATATATATATATATATATATATATATATATATATATATATATATATATATATAGTTGAGAATTAAGATTTATATAATTTACACTGTAAAATCAAATTTGCTACAGTTTTCTTGTAATAACAGCCCTCATAACAGAATTCGAATTAAGAAACATATATCTTAAAGAGTTAAAATAAATAGTTAAATCTTATGGATACAAAACTAAAACAAATGTTATGAGTCTTGTATTATTTATAATATAATTTGTTTTCTTTTTATTTCCTCTTACTTTTTTATGATAAATACTGTTAAGAAATGTTTAGCTAATAATAGGTGTCAACTCACTTTCTTTACTGATACTCAAATTGTGTCAAAAAGATGTCTAATATGTGTTGTGGTGTCTGAGCTTAAAAAGAAAATTTAATTGTAACACAGTTGAGGAGTATCTAATATGTGCTGAAGACTTATCAGGCACGTGTTGAAAGCATGTCTGACAAGTGTCATGTCCAAAAAGTGTCAGACACAGCAACATGTAGTAGGATTGTGTTGTGAGACATTCCTTTTCACAGACTCTACTTTTCCTTTTCCATCTGTCTACTTTGCATAATCTGCCCATTATCTTGTAATCTAATTCCTAATCAAGAATTCAAGATCATTCCTCAAAGTGAGAGTTTCATTTCCACACAGATTTGAATGACAGGCAAACAAGTAAAGTCAAAACGCCTTTATATTTTACTTTAGACTACTCTGAACCAATTTGCATAGAAGTGTCTAGACCATTGATTTTCTAGTCTAGTGTTTAAGCTCCTTCAAATTTTTCATTGAGTTCCTTACACTCCTGGCCTAACATTGCTTTCTCCTTAACAACCTCATTTGGAAATTCAAAACACCCTCACTCAGATGGCAGTACTTAACAGGATTAGTACAGACAACTTGATGCCAATTTTACCTCACTTTCTTCTCCAAAAATGTTGCTTCACTCTCACTACGATTCATACTTAACAAAACCCATTTTGAAATCCAAAGCAAACTCTCAAGTAAGATTTTGTTGAGATGCAAGTACTTAACAGGATTCGTACAAATATGTGAAATACGAATTTAGGCAAATTTGAAAAACGTACTCAATTCTCCACTAAAGCTGCTACTTTGGAACAAGCTTTACTAGAATTTTAGAAAGGATTTATTCCACTAGATGATTTTTTTATGGTTGTCATTAAAAGGAGGCTAAGGGGCTGATCGGTTTGAGAAATGTTTTCTATTTTCATTTTTTAATTATAAAAATGTCAACTATTTTCATTTTGTTTCCTGTTTTCAACAATTTATATAGGAATAGTGAACAATAATAAGTTGTTTACAACGTTTCCTACAGAAATCTTTGAAAATCTAAAATAAAATGAAAATAAGGTGACTTTTTAATTAAAAGTTAAAACAGAAAAAATAGCATATAAATTCTTAAAATAAGCGCTCCCTTAGCCTTGCATTTTCTACAAGAGTTCAATTTCGGCAGTTAGATGGTGTGTGGTTGGAAAATACACTTGCATGTTTAAAAGGGTTTCTCCCCCTCCGTAGTTTCCTGCATTTAACTAAGGATAGCTACTTTTGCTTATATGTCATGTACTGCACATGGCTGATTCTAGGGTTTTTCTATTTCATATTTGCAAAGACACTGGAAAAACTTGCTGCATTCATAGTATCAATAGTTCACTATTAGTTTGTTACTTTTACTTTTGTGATTGATATAATTCATTCTACTGTCACCTCAAAGAGGTATGCAACCGGAGAGAAACTCAAGAACATGTTGATTTCTTATAATAAAATCCAAAAGGCCCAAACAGATAAGAGCAAATAAACTTATGAAGAAGAAGGAACAATCTCAGTTTAAACTCAAAAGCTCTTGTACCAAGACACTTCCCAACTGTGTTATCCATCTTGATCCTCACCGACAAAATCTCACTCATAATGAAGAGTTGACGGAATGGATGACCCAAAAATTAGAGCTGAAAGGATTTACAAAAAAACAAGTGAAACTATCAAAAAGAAAATAGATCTAAATGGCCTTTCTGTACATTAGGTTATGACAAAATCCAATGGTGTGATATTATCCACGTAGAAAACCTTATCCAATAAGAAAAGACTTCTGTTGTTATATGTATAAAACTCAGTTTCAACCCTAAAACCTTGAAATTCTTCTTTTTGGTTCATTGACCAGTCCCTTTTTTACAAAACATGGGTATGTACCCTCTGGCCGCTAAAAATAGCAGCCAACCTAAAAATAAGTACAAAATAGAAAACACATTTGTTCAATACACCTATTGAGTAGCACGGCATCAATAAACTAAACAGGAGCTGGCTTTACTAAAACATCTATATAATTGAGCTAATAAAATGTGCTATTATTACTAGTGGAACCTTTATTTGTAACTTATCATCCAACATTTAAATCCATACATGACATTTTCCCATGTCTGAAGAACATAAATACCACTTTACAGATTATTAAACTATAACATTTAACTGAGAAATATTAAACAACTCCTAGTCTCCCACTGAAATTCAAAATATTTACTTTGCCAAAGAAGCAGATAGGGACGTTTGTTGGGGTTCCAAGTGTCAACACTAACTAATAAAATAAAAAGACAAAAAGCAGAGTCAGCTTACACCAGGGGGACCAATAATAGTCCCAGTCCAAGACTGCATGTATATGTCATCAGCATCATCCATTCCATAGCTAACAGTTCCATCCCCGATTCCCTTCTCGCCTCTCTCAAGCTCTTCCAATAATCTGAAATTCCTAGGAACTGCAGGGACCAAATAATTTCAGAGTAAATTTCAAATCTGAGCTCTACTAAGTCCACCAAAACTGTTTAAATGAAATAGTAACAAGAAAATGCAAGAAACACCCTCCGTCCTATTGGTGTGCAAATTTATTGCAAATCACAATTTTGAGGGTCCCATGTCTGTTTCATGAATCTCTCTCGTGATTTTGTAGTTTTCAGAAAATGTTAACCAATGAGAGAGTGTTCCTCATAGTTGCAATGACTGATGAAGGCAGTCATGAATAATTGATAAATTATGTTATCGAAGAAAATTTATAAAGGGAAGTTATAAGAGATATTAAAGGAAAAACGCCATTTGAGTGAGGATAAGGCATTCTCCTAAACAGAAAACAAGATACAACAAAAATATTTGTGAAGAATAAGTCGTGTAGCAAAGCTGTCCATTCTCTTTGCATGTCAGTAATACAAACCCATTTCAAACAGCCATAGTCAAAAAACCAATAGAATGCCCACAACATAAATAAGTGATACACTTGAAGATAAAAGAGTGGGAATATGAACCACATTGCAATGATCAAGTTGCAAACAGTAAGTTACCAGTATCATCCTGTAAGTTCATTTATCACTATTACCGAATATGATCAAGGTCACTATTCATATATAAGTAGTATAATATATTTACAATAACTGGCAAAACAGAACTTAGTCAGATTTATGATATATCTATGAAAAATTATATCTTTACACCACTGTTTATTAAAAACATCTACTTTACAACTATTTTTCTTAATAAAATATTATATTTCAATAAAATAATAATTTAAACGGTTGTAGGGTGAATGTAGAAAAGAAGAACGGTTTCAATCAATCATAATCCTATATTTACTACAGAGGAATCGTTAACGGCGGCAGATTTGTCAATTTCCCTCAACCCCATCTAACAAAATAACAACATCTTAGGCAGCTGTGATAAGTAGCAAAATCAAAAACCGTCCACAACCACAATTGCAGCTGCAACATCAAGGTATTTTTGGTCTCCACAACCCTATTGCAGCCACCTCAGCCGCAATACCAAGGATTACAAATTCAAAATTTGCCAAAACATCACAACTGCAATCGCAAGTGCCATTTAAACCCCCGCATGGACTGCCCACAGCAACTCAATTGCCATGTGCAGCAAGCATCATACTAGCATGGCAGACACAATATTGGATAACAATTCCACCAATTACAAAATCCTAAAGTAAAAACCAGTTGCCCTCCCTTTTCATTTATTTCAGCATTGCTTATAGCATGTGGTTGATTACTTTACCGAGAAAAACGAAAGAAAGGAATCACCTCCTCTCCAACCACCATAACAATAAATAAAAAAACCAATTGTAACAAATACCTCCAAAATCAAAAGTTATTTACAAGTTACGATTATAACTAACTCATCATAACCCAATTCAAAACTCAACAATTTCTGAAGCTAAACCCTACCAACGCAACTAGAAACAGTGGAGTATGGCCAGAACAAGCAGAGAGGCTACTTCCTCAATTAGGGTACCACAAGATCACGAAAAATATGAAGAGTCCGAAAGCATTTAAGAATTGAAAAGGCAAATAAGGATTGGGAAAAGGAATGAATGCTCACCGACGACGCTGGATCCTTCGGAACCCATCAGGATTATGAGAAATGGGAAGACGAAAAACGGTTAGGGTTTGTTTGGAGAATCGATAGAGAGATGAAAGAAAGAAAGCACCAAAGTTTTATATATTTGATGATGTTGCAGTTAGTTGTACTCCAATCCAGCTACTGTAGAGGTTCCGAACATTTGTAAATTTAACCTAATATAGTTTCCATTACGAACGAAAAAAAAAAAATCTCTTTTTTAATTTTATTTTATTCTTTTCGAATAAACATGTTCTAGATCTTCATATCTTTCATAGCTATATTTGCTCTTTAACTTTAACAAAAAATATTTGTATAATATTTTGTTAGATGAAATTAAACTCAACTTTTAAATTTTGATTATCAAATTTATTAGCGTGAGATAAATGTTAAGATAAAAACTTTTTTTTTTATTTCCAAATGTTTGCGTTGGAAGGTAAAGAGCTTATTATAAGAGAAAGAGTATTGTTGTATAAATTTCTCTATAAATACTTCTAATACACACAAAAAAAATGGAAGAAATCATGTGAGTTTCTTCATAAAGTAAAATTAATTTTTACATATATGATAGAAATAATGTAAAGAATTGTATTTTATGAGATAAATAAGTGTATGGATTAATTTAAAAGGTGATAATTATATTTAAATTATGCTCAGTATCTAACTTATTTCATTATGTACGTTTATTTGAGTAGTGTAAATAATAAATAAGATATGGTTTTATATTTCTTTTTCGAGTCTTTTGGTTGGTTGGTGGAAAGTAAGAGAATAGGAGTAGACAATAAAAGAAAAGTAAATTTAGAGAAATGAAAGGGGTACAAATAGCACTACAAAGATATTTTTCCTTCCTTTCTTCTTTCTTTTTCTTTCTTATTATTATTTTTTTAATTTTCTTCAATGCCCTCATCTTTATATTTCTCTTATTCTTCCCTATCAAACATTACATTGAGAAATTGAAGCAAGCTAAAAAGTGTACAACTATTAGATAGGGTTTTTCTTTGAGGTAAAAGTTCTAGTCCTATCTCTTTCATTCAAGTTTTAATGTCCTCCTTCTAAGCATGTCAATGTATGTTAGGTTTTTGGAATTTAAGTTGATTTTTGGAATTATTTATGTATAGGGTTTTTAATACATACTTGAGTGAATATAATTTTCAGTTTATAAAAACTAATATTGTAATTACAAAAAAAAAATGACTATGGAGTTTATTGACATTTGTATTTGTCATACTTTCAACTTCCACTTAGTTAAAGATTTGATGTAGAATTTGTTGCCGTAATACAAGATAAAAATGGCCATAGAAATACTCTCTACAAAAGTTGATAAAATCAGTTTTAACTGCATTTAAGTTAATTTAAAAAATTTACTACTAATACCTAACTGCAGTTGTAAATATCAATAAAATTTCTTTTAAAATATAAAAATATCTATACGTAAACCATTTAATAGTTTCTTTTTGTGTCATCTTTAAATAACATAATTTTACTCTCTAATAAATAAAAAATGATTTATATATTTAATAAAATAATTAATTAAATAACTTCTTTTATTTTAAAGTAATTAAAGTATTTATCTTTCTATAAATAACAATCACACACACATATATATATATATATATATATATATATATATATATATATATATATATATATATATATATATATATATATATATAATGGCGCCTAAAACAACCAATATAACCTTTTGGATGCAAACTTGTAAACTAATCTTATAATGATATATTAACAATTCTAAATACTCAATTGACTTTAAATGGTTCTTGTTTTCAAACATAACTTAACAATGCTGATTAATAAAAATCACTCGAGTAATTGGATCATTATACAGAAGAATCACACTTAACTTAGATAGATAATAACATATGTCATAGTGAATATTATTCCTTAGACAAGAGTTAAGACTTGCCCGATCTAAAGTATTGATCTTGCTCATAATAAATAAGTCAAATTTTTTATGTAAAAAAAACATATTTGACATATCATTTTAACTAGTAATATAAATAAAATAGAATGTTCATATAATGTCACAATCACAAGTTATAAAATCATTACATTTTTCCAGATATTAATTAATTGCGAAAAATTAGAATAAAAGAAAGCGACGAATAGTTTAAAAACGACAATTTGAAAGAATAATAGAAATTATTGATAAATTTAATGTAAATATTAAAGACGTGATGAATAAAAGACGTGATGTTTCCAAGTAGATGAAGGTAATACAAGCTTGTAAGCTACTTGATCAAACCTTTCAATTACTAGAAATAATCCAAAAAGTCTCATACTCAATTTCTGAATTTTCTAGAGACTCAGAGTGTTGACCATAAGATTATAGTTTTTCGAAAATCAAAATCTCAATGTATTTCCTTCTCTACATAGTAGGAATGTTCAAAGTACGGTTTATTTTTTTTATTAAAATTATATTAGAACTAAAACACAAAAATTATTTGCGACGTGGTTTGATTTGAATATAAAAAGATCTAAACTAAATTAAACCAATTTTACTCAATAGTGTGAACAATATTGAGGTTATGTTGTATAATTGTTTTTAGTACATGTAATTAGCCTTATTTTTCTTATATAGGATGACTTAAAGGTTATATTGTGATAAATAATTTCATTATCTACTGTGCTAAATTAAATATTTATTCTTTATAACCATCTAAACAATAAAGTGGTTTGCATTGTGTCATAAATACTATATAAAGCTCATGATATATCTTTCAGTAGCCTAACAAACCCATGTATACATACGTAAAATATTATACAAAATTCAGAATAATGTCAAACCAATCCCTTTCATTCATGAGTTAAACATATTAAACTATTAAACTGTTACTCTGCGACATAAGGCACGAACCTAATTAAGCATATTAGGTTTTCTTTTTGCACGTAGAATCTTGTATATGAGGGAAATAATATATAATATAATAATATTTAAATAATTGATTTTGGTTCAATTTAATTCTTGAGGTTCGAACTGCAAATCGAATCGAACGTCTCGGTTCCAAAAAAAAATCCAAATTGATCAAAAAAAGCTTTGGTTTTAATTAATTATTGATTTTTTCAGATTATTTTTTTGTTCTAAACAAATATCTAAATTGATTCAAAAAGTTTTGGTTATAATTAATTATTGATTTTTAAGATTATTTTCTGGTTACTTTTTTATCGATTCGATTATGAACACCCTCGTACTTCTTCATATCATGGAAATTAGCCTCTTTAACATGCTGAGAATAAAGTTCGTATACATTAACTGTTCTTAAACTGTTAACAGTTATCCTTTCTATTAGGAACATATTTTAATAACTGCAGTGAATCTCTTTCATAAATAACTTTGAACAATGTGGTATCACTACTATGATGATAAAAGCTTCTCCATCACTTTTATAGCTGGTATGCAATACTCACGTTGAATGTAGTCCCACTAAGCTTAAATAGGTGCAACAAAAATTGGCTTATTAAATTATTTCAATTTGACAGAATGGTCTTTTTTTAATTTCACATAACTTAACTATTTTATGTTAGAATATTATTATTAGAGAATATAAGAGATAATAAAGGAAATATCACAAGAATGTCAAATAATATTAAATATATTTATTTAGAATAATTTCTATATTTAGTTTCTTAGAATTTTATATTAAGTGAGCTATTGTAAACAAAAAGAGTATATTCAAAAATAACCTTATTCCATGTTATCAAATTATTTGTTATTTTTTATGTTCATAGTAATCATATCCTTGTTTAACCTTTCATAACTCTCGATGTCATCGCAAGATAGTATCAGAGCGGTGTTAGATCCTAGAAACTCATAAACCAACATCATTGTACCATTATCCCTCACAGCCGTAAAAAAAATGTCATTTTCAAATGATGAAATTGACAACAACATGAATCAAAACCAGAATAACTCTTCAACTATTACTGATGAGCAAATTTTGCAAATTGCAAATATGCTTCGTAATGGCCTAGGGATTCAACAAACACAAGCCAATCTTGACAAGGGACAAGGATGGAGTTGCTCAGAAACTGTCGGACGACATCCATCACAACGACACAAGGAAGACAAAAGCCACCTTCATTGTACTCATTATGGAATGAAGAAACATACCAAGGAGACTTGCTTCAAAATCGTGGGTTATCCCAAATGGTGGGAAGATTCCAAACCAAAAAATCGCAAGGCTGCCACCACTATAGTCACTCATGGAGGGGGGAAAAGAGAAAAGGATACTAGCTCAAGAAAATCTGATCAGTGGATTTTCTATTGTAGAGCAACTGACACCATGACCCATGACCCATGACCCATAACCCTCATGATTTTGACAATCTCTCTACACCTGTTAAAACCCATATTGAAACAGCTAGTGGAGAATTAGTTGTGGTCCAAGGAGGGGACTCAATTGTTTTTTCAGAAAAATTAAAATTAAAAAATTGTCTCTATGTTCCTGCACTATCATCAAAATTAATTTCTGTAAGTTAAGTTACAAAGGAGCTAAATTGTGTGGTTCTCATGTTTTCTAATTTTTGTATTTTACAGGACATTCTTACGAAGGAGATCATTGGGCGTGGTACTGAACGTGAAGGTCTTTACTACGTTGATGAGGTTGTTCAAAAGGGACATGCCATGCTTGCTCATGGAAAAGTTAGAAGGCAACTTTGATTATGCCATAGACGTTTGGAACATCCTTCATTTGGGTACCTTAAGATTTTATTTCCTATTTTATTTACTAGTAACACTGAGCCCATCAAATGTGAAACTTGTATATGGGCAAAGAATCATAGAGTTACTTTTCCTCTTAATAACAATAGAGTCAATTCTGCTTTTTCATTAGTACACTCTGATGTGTGGGGCCCAGCTCCTAATTCCCACAATAATCATTTTTAGTATTTTGTATTATTTGTGGATGATTTCTCTCACATGACATGGGTATGTTTTCTAAAACACAAATCTGAAGTACCTGATAAGTTCTATGCATTCTATCAAATGATTCACACTCAGTTTGACAAGAAAATCCAAGTACTTAGATCAGATAATGGTGGAGAATTTGTTAACAAATCAATGTAGGAATTTTTCAGAGAAAATGGCTTAATCCATCAAACTTCCTGTCCAAACACACCCAACAAAATGGTGTAGTAGAACGAAAAAATCGTAAGTTACTAGAGATGACTCGAGCTATGATTTTTGATGCACAGGTTCCGACACTTTTTTGGCCCGAAGTTGTCGCTACCTCGACCTATCTTTTGAACAGGCTACCCTTCAAGATCCTTAACCACAAAACACCCCTACAGATCCTAGCTACTCAGACTGATCTCCCTCCTGTTCAAGTGTTACCACCACGAGTTTTTGGGTGCTCTGTGTTCGTTCATATTCCCAAAGCAAACAGAACTAAATTTGATTCATGTGCTGAGGAATGTGTCTTTGTTGGATATGCTACACATCAAAAGGGTATCGATGTTACAACCCAATCACTCACCATGTACATGTGACTATGGATTGTGATTTTTAGAATCAGAATATTTCTTCAGTAGCCAACTTGATGTTCAGGGGGAGAAAAGTAGTGAACCACCAAGTTGGTTAAGTAGCTTAGTTGCCAAGAAACTGTTCCAAAAGAGCAAGTAGATGGAGCCAACAAGCATGTCTCTGTCAACATAGGAGGGACCAACACAACCAAAGAGGATCCTTCTAAGAATGTCCAACAAGAGGTAAGTGATCTTCACTCTACTAAGTTGTCACCTGTTATGAATGAAGTCACTAACAATGACAGGTTAGCACCAGAACCAGAGCCAGAGCCTTTCACACTTTTGCCAAGAAGAAACAAAGGGGTACCACCTGACCGATATTCTCCAGAACATGTTTTCTGGAATTCCAGGTATCCTATGAAGATAACTAGAGAATGAGTGACAAACATTGCAAGAACTTTTCTTACCTATCTTCTAGTTGAAGATATTCCTAAAACAGTTCACGAAGCCAGTAAGAAGGGCGAATTGAGAGAAGCTATGAAAACTAGATATGGAAGCTCTAGAAAAGAATGAAACTTGGGAGAAGTGCATCTTACCAACAGAGAAGAAACCAGTAGGGTGTCGATGGGTTTTCACCATTAAACATAAAGCAGATGGCACCATTGAGCGATATAAGGCAAGATTGGTGGCAAAAGGCTATACACAGACTTATGGCATTGACTACTCAGAGACTTTCTCACCAATTGCAAAAATTGACACCATCAGAATACTATTTTCAATAGCAGCAAACAAAAATTGGCCACTCCATCAGTTTGATGTTAAGAATGCTTTTCTGCATGGAGATTTGAAAGAAGAGGTGTACATGGAAGCTCCTCCAGGGTTCTCTGAAGACTTCCAAAGAAATGAAGTCTGCAAATTAAAAAAGACACTCTATGGGCTTAAGCAGTCTCTATGTACCTGGTTCGGAAGGTTTACAGTGGCCATGAAAAGGTACGAGTACAAACAAAACAACTCTGACCATACTTTATTCTTGAAAAGAAAAGAAGATTTGATCACATGCCTAATAATATATGTGGATGACATGATCATAATCGGCAGTGATATAGAAAAAAATATCACAACTGAAGAATAACTTGTTCAAAGAACTTGAAATGAAGGACTTAGGTGGACTAAAGTACTTCTTGGGAATAGAGGTTCTTCGCTCTAACAAAGGGATCTTTATTTCCCAAAGAAAGTACATCATGGATTTGCTTGCAGAAACAAGAATGGTTGATTGTAAACCAGCAGATACTCCTATGCAAGTTAACCATGGTTTAAAGTTTGAGGAAGGAGCTAATCTGGCAGATAAAGAGAGGTACCAACGGTTAGTTGGGAAATTGATTTATCTGTCACACACTCGACCAGATATAGCATATGCAGTAGGAGTAATAAGCCAGTTTATGCATCAACCTCAAAAGGATCATATGGAAGCTGCCATGAGGATTGTCCGATACTTGAAGGGGACACCAGGAAGTGGGATCATGTTCCAAAAGCATGGACACTTAAACATTGAAGCTTATACTGATGCTGATTGGGCTGGTCATCCAAATGACAGAGGATCTACATCGGGCTATTTTACTCTTGTGGGAGGTAACTTTGTGATATAGAGGAGTAAGAAGCAGAAAGTAGTTGCTCTTTCAAGTGCCGAGGCTGAATTCTGGGGAATCGCCAAAGGTATAACTGAAGTCTTATAGATCAAAAGGTTGATAACCGAAATTGGTTTTCCACCACAACTACCAAGTCAGTTAAAGTGTGATAACAAGGCAACAATAAGTATCTCAGAGAATCTTGACAGAACCAAGCACGTTGAAGTAGACAAACACTTCATCAAGGAGAAGATTGAGGATAACAGTATTGACTTCCATTTGTAAGGAGGTTAGAAGACTAGTTAGCAGACATTCTCACCAAAGCTGTTACAGGCAAAGCTGTTACAAGCAAAACATTTACCCGTGTTCTCAGCAAGCTAAGCATTGGTGATCCACTGCTCACCTTGAGGGGGAGTGTTAGAATATTATTATCAGAGAATATCAGTAAGAATATTAGAGATAATCAAGGGAGTATCAAAGAATATAAGTAGAATATCAAAGAATATCAAATGTATTTATTTAGAATAATTTCCATATTTAGTTCCCTAGAATTTTATATTAAGTGAGTTATTATAAACAAAAAGAGTACATTCAAGAATAACTTTATTTCATGTTATCATATTCTTTGTTCATTTTTTGTGTTCATAGTTATCATATCCTTTTTAACCTTTCATAACCCTCGATGTCATCGCAAGATATTCTTCATCAACAACTCAACCATGTGCTTATTATTGTAGTTTCCTTTAAAGTAGAAAAATGTGTAAACTTTGATAATCTCACTAGTGGGAAAAACGACTATTTAAGTCATAAATTTTACGTCAAATCTCCCTAATGTAAAAAAAAAAATATGCTGATAGTTTTAAAAATAAAATAAAGAGTTTTAAGTTGGACCACATAGGATTTAATGTAAAACTCTTTATATCTCTCATGCAAATCTCTTGTACTATATTTTTTTCTAAAATGACGTTCTTGTTTTTTCTTTTTCATTTTCACTCCGATCGTGGGTGTGACGAGGTTGTGAAGGCTTTCATATATTACTTAACTCACTTATATTGTAGGTTTTGTATATGGTCGTTTCTGTCCAATTGTATTTATTTTTGTTCTTCATTGAGGTTAGTGGTCTAAACCTCTCAATTGTTTTTGAAATTGATATCGTGGTTGTTTTTGGAGATCTCAATCATGTCAACGCATGAATGCCTCCCTTGAATTGTTTTTGTTTATTTATTGATTGTTGTTACTTACTTGATATTGTTTGACTGAGCATGAAATGGAGTTGTGTTGTTGCTACTACTGCAGATCCCTCAAGGGATCATACTCACATTAATGTACCAAACCAATGTGAGTTATATGTTAAAGATAATCCTCTGTGCTTACTCACATTTGGACGACAAATAGAAGGAAGGTTAACCATCCATGGTGTCCCTCTACAATCCAACTGGACGTGAGTGGTGGTTGATAGAGCTCGAAATGTTGATGCTCAAGTGTCTCTACCCAACATAAAAGTCTAATTGGTGGGAGAGGCTTTAGGCACATTTTTGGCTTAGCCTACACATCTGGTCAGGCCAATCTCAACTTGAACATAAGTATTACATTGTGTTATTTTCTATTTACTTGTTATTATTATTATTATTATATCTATCAATGTTGATATAACATTTTGTCTTTATCTAGGATCATGTCCATCGTGGTAAGCATGTTATATGAGCACTTGTTAATGATGATGATGATGTGGTAAAAACTGAGGATGATCCAATATTTCAACTTCTTACCATATTACCCAAGTTCAAGAGGAAATCATTACAACTACATTAGGATAAAAGAGTATTTGATTTGACATCGATAGTATTGTTTTCTTTTGTATATCTCCTTACCAGAAGCATTAGAGGTTATTAGGAGAATTACATTTAACATATAACTCATTCTGTCAACTACGTGTACAAATTGAGTTGGACTAAGACAAATTAGAAATATATGGACTTATTGAGCCTCAATCCATCCAAGAATTTGGAACGCAAATGTCTAGATCCAATAATACATGCAAACATGGATGAGTGACTCTAGAGACATACTTACTTAGCTCCATATATATTGAAGGGTTAATATTCTAACTTGTATTTTTTAAATTATGGTAACTATATAACTAACTATTTGTCATTCATCCTAGGTGCCTTTGACGGTTGATTGTAATTATTCAAACGGATTACATAGTAGTATGCTTTTGTTCGATCTAAAGAAAATCCAACAAAAAAAAAGCTTATTACAAGGATAAAATTTTACATTTTTCATTACATTGCAAGTACAAGTATATTTCAACAAACACATGTCTTTTCTTTAATTAAAGTTGTGGTTGATATAAACATTTAAAATGGAAAGAGTAGAACAAGGTCACTACAATTATTCTATCCTAAGGTTGGATATCTTTTAATATATATAATTGTCATTTTATGTCCAAGATGTATGAAATTAATTTTTGTCATTTCTTTCTCATTTTAGTGCAAGAAGCAGACAAACTCATTCGAATGTGGCTAATATAGGATGTATTGAATGAGAGTCATTCTTTGGGCCGGCATCATTAACTCTTAGACAGAGCTAACATATCTAAACATAAGGTGATTTCTATTTTACTTTCATGATCACGACGTAATCATGTGGATGAAATGTTTTAATCTTTCATGAATATCTCCGCTATCCCAAAATGACATCCGAAAGATAAGAGAATAATGAACTACTTTTCTTCTCCAATATGGATTGCAAAATTTTATTTTGTTATTGATAAAATTTTTAGGTTTGAAAATGATTTTATATAAATTTTTTAGTTGAAATATTTAATTATTAGTATTAGTAATTTTATGTATATTAGGTTTTGGTTTCAAACCAAAACCAATATTATTTTAAAGATTAAACATCCAAAATTTACATCAGACCATATACTGTTTGACGTAAATGTTAGACTTTCTTAACTTACTTTTTATTACAACTTTACATCAGATTGTTGGTTCGACATGAAATAGAAGTTTTTATTACAACTTTACGTCACTCGCATCCACATAAGACTATTAATAGACATAAAAAGCCCTAAATAACATACATAGAAAACCTCTTTTACATTAGTTTCTATCAATTACCACATTATGACTAAAAATTCCTTAGAATTTGGAAGTATTATAGTGAAATTCATTGCTAAATCTACTCGCATTTGATCGAATTTGACAATGGTTGTAAAAACCTTTATGGAAAGTGTTTTGACTAAGAAAAATGATTAGGCTTTTTTTAGCCAGAGCATCTACTGGTATTTTTTCTTTCTTCCTTGCCCCTTTTTAAAGTAATCTTTGTGTATATCTTGTTCTTCATATGTCCCTTTTTAAAGCAATCTTTGTGTATATCTTGTTCTTCATCATGACTTATATTAGGTCTCGTTTGTCTTCTTCATTTATTTTATTTATTATTAATACTACTAGGTTGGTTTCGTGAAGTCTAACTTCTTTATTTGTGTCAACGCCACGTGACTCATGAATAATATACTTGGTCTAATAGGTGATTGTTATAATTTCAAGACAACTTAATAAGATTGTATCGATCTTAACTTGTTGACATATCAAGCAATTTGGAACAAATTCCTTCATATCTTGTTACATACCACTCCAATAGTTCGTACAACAATTCTACTAAAGTCTTGATAAAACTAACATGTCCCTATAATAATGAAGTAAGAAATTCTTATACTATTTGTTCTATCATGTCACGTCTAGGTGGAAGGACCAATCTTCTTTTTTAGTAGAGTAAGTTATTAATGACAAAAAAATAATTAGGATTAAGAGACTTCTTGTTAGAACACACATCTATCACAAATTTCAACTTTTTCATCATTATGAATGATTTCGTTATTAATAAGGATTATACATATCTTATGCAGAGACCAAGCCATAAGAAATGACATGTAGTGATGAATTATATTAAGGAAGTGTTTTTGGTTTGTTTTTTCTATGGGAAAGTGAGGTTATATGATCTCGGTTATATGATCTCAGTTATAAACTAGAGAAACACGTTTAATCAATGTAGTTGTGAGCAATGACATCACCATTGAAACCAACTGTATAGCTTTGAAAATCTATTAAAGGACATCAAAATGTGTGAAATCTAGCTTAGCATTTTGTACCTAAAAGGGAAGTGATGGAGGAGTTTCCATTATTACCATGTTAGACTCACCATTAACATTTTGTTTCAATGATTTATCGTGAACTGATTCGACTGACTCAAATTAAGATGTATAATCATGGTTATGCAATTCCATAAGGCCTAATAGTTCTTCATATTGCAAGAAAGATCTTCCATGGATGTATTCTTCATCATTCTCCATGTATAAGAAATCAATTATAAACAAAGTATAATATAAAGGAAATGGAACAAATATTGAAAGTTCTTGTAGTATGTTTTAATACTCCCGAGTTTTCTTTAAATTGAAGAAAAAACATTTAAAAAAAATACTTGTTATTGCTAAGAATATCGAGAAAGGAAATATCAGGGAGATCTCATAACAATAAGACATGAGCTAGATCCGCATAAGGAATTGACATCACCTTTAACCCAAAACTTTAGAACAATGGGTTTGTGAGTCTTTTGTCTTATATGTTGCTCAACTTTCTCATTTATACTTAATGTGGGACTTCTTTCTTATATGATATAGGGATCAAACTGTACTCGCAGTCACCGTATAAGAAAGAAGTCCCACATTGAGTAAGAATGAGAAAGTTGAGTATCATATAAAAAAGAAGACACACAAACCCAATACCTTAAGGTTGGGTTGAAGGTGATGTCATTCTCTTGTATGAATTTTGGCTCAGTTTTCATTGTTTGAGATCTTCCCGGTGTTTCTCTCCTCAAATTTTCTCAACACACTTATTAGTAAAATTGAGGAAAAAAATACCATGGAGATCTCACAACAACGAAACATAAATCAAACCCACATAAAGAATTAACATTACCTTTAATCTAAAACCTTCAAACATTAAATTTATAAGATTTTTATATATATATATTACTCAAATTTCTAATTTATGTTACTTAAACGTCTGTTATCAACCATCATAATTTACAGAAAAAAAATTTGGAAATATTAACAAAAGAGGGCACACAACTAAGGTATTTCATACCCTCTTTGCATAAGGATAGCAAAATATATTATAAATTATAGACAAATGATAATATTTGAGTCTTTCCTGAATTATTTTAGACCTAGTGTTTTTCTTCACACTCAAATTATTCAGAGTAGACATGGTGGTGATCGTGGCGTTCAGGACTCATCCCAGTGGTACATAATATTAGTCATGTTCTTGATTGATAGAGACAATACATGATGGAGCCATGTTGCTTTTCTTCCAAAAGGATCAAACATTTTTATTGGAAAAACTTAATTTTCACATTACAATTAAAGATGCTATTTAACATCTTGCGGGTATTCTTGTAACTTGTTATTGTCCCAAGAAAGGGACAACAGAAGGAATTTTTATTTTTTAGTAAATTGTACAGAATCTTATATCTTTTCAGATTTTCTCAAACATCCAACTTTTTTTTAAAATTTTATTTACGTCTTAAAAATATTATATTATCATATATTTATATTATAGATTCACTTCTTTAGTTTTAAAAACGTTATACATATATGTCCCTTATAAAAAAAAAAGTTACCGTAATAGTTAAAAAAATTATGAAATAAATTTAATTTTGAAAATTTCGGTTGTTGTCACTGTAATTTGCTTCTATTTTTCTTTACTATTCTAAAAAAGTGTCAAAGTTCGGTAAATAAAAAAAAATATCAAACGCCACATTTAAAAACGAAATTTTAAGTCATTAATATATATTTTTTCCCTGTGGCTTTTATAGGTTTTGATTCTTATAAAAAACTGATTATAAATTAGTTATTTATTTTCTGAATAATTTTGGCCAAATATTAATATATTATTTAATTATTAATTTGAACACATGACATAGTGATTAGATATAATGTACTCATGTTATATATAAAAATTTATCATACCAACAACCTTCACAACACCTTAACGAACTTAAGTTTTGACAATGTATAGAAAAAACTCGTGACAAAATAATTATTATCTTATTATTAAAAAAATCTAACATCTATTCAAGGATAAAGTCTTAAAACTTATTTTCAAAAGCAGAATAATTAGAAAAAAAGGTAATTCTATCATAAAAAAATTAATTTATCCATAATTTATTGAAATTTACTTTTCACATAACTTCTTTAAAAATGATCTTTTTTTATTTTTAGCTTATATATAAATTACTTAAATTTATAAATATTTAATTTCAAGTTTTAAGTTCTTTTAAAAAAATCGTGCAAAGAGACTTAATCGTAGAGTACCAAAATTGATTGAATTTGAGAATTAGAAGATTACATTTTTAAATTACAATTAATATTCACGAAATTAAAAAGAAAATATGAATTTAAACTATATGTTAATTCTTTTTTATAGACAAAGATGAGGCCTAGCGTAGCGTGTGGGAACTTCCGGTTTCAACTTTCTGGCTCCGAGCCTGCCACGTCAATGCAAAACAAAAACAAACGGTTACGTGTTCTTTTCTTTCACGACTTGTTTTTTTTTTATTATTATTTTTGAACGTTTTAACGAATTTGATCCTTATTTCTTATTTTCTATTCTTAATTTCATAATTAATTTAAGTTTAGTTAAGGTTTTGCTATCTTATAAATTTGATATTTTTAATTAATTTTTTATTTAAATTTTTTGTTTCTTTAAATATTTTGTATCTGACTTAATAATTTGATGACTTAGTCAGAATGATCTACCGGACTAGGTATTTGTAACTTAGCATAACTACGTATTCAACCAATTTAATTTAATGACTTTAAATAAATAATTTATCCAACTACGTATAATTTTTAGTGCTTCAAATTATAATAAGAGCATGTTTCTTAATGCAACAAAGAAGAATAAACGAACACACATAATTGCTTTAATTAAAGAAATTGGAATACACTTTTTAGTGCTAGTAAAAGTAAATAAACAATTTGACTGCTTCAAACAGTAAATATCATTCATCCGTCTTTGACTTAGGAGTAGTTATTCAGACTTGATTAATTTAAAAATTTCTTATTTCAATCATGATTTTAGAAAGAGGTTATTAGTGTATATTTTCGCTACTTTAATGTTTAATATAATTTTTAATTATCTTTCATTTACATGTATTTTTTTTTATATTTGAAAGTTTTTATTTCACATAAATTGATTTTATTTCATCGAATTATACTAATATTTTTATTTGTTTGTTTACTAAATAGGTTTTAAAAATATCTTATTTCAATCATGGATATAGAAAAACCCATCTTAACCCTTAGGTTAGTTTGACAAACTCTTCCTCCACCTCCATACCCTTTTCCTATATTTTCATACAAAAATTTAATTCCCAAAGTATCCATATTGAAATGATTAAAATGATCTTGACATGTCATCCGATTATCAAATGATAACCGGATGATACCTCATCCGATTCACATTTTTTTCAAAATGAAAATTGGATGGGGCGTCATCCAGTTGTCAAATAACAATAACAACAGGATGACACCCTATTCGGTTTATATTTTTTTCAAAATATAAACTGGATGGGGTGTTATCCGGTTGTTATTTACAAAACAAAATGACAACCGGATGACACCCCACCCCATCCCATCCGGTTGTCATTTGTTTATATTTTAAAAATCACACACCTAAACCTCCTAAAGCAACGTCGTCCTCAACCAAAAGTTCAAGTGGGGCCCCAGACTCAAGTTCTTTGTCAAATCCCCCGAGACAAAACTGACTACAATTCCTTTTCTAAGCACAAAATCAAAACTATCCTCATCACGACGCAACCCTCACCCTTCCAGGACAAGATCGTTCAGGAGGTTCTATTGATGATCCTCGAACCAATATGAGTCTAAGCTTGATCCTTATTGGTTGGATACCTTTTTTGGGTTTGCACCGAGAGGGTTCCCAATTGGGGTCATTGTGGAGTTTTTAGTCCATTTTTGGCCAATGTTTGTTTGGATGAGTTGGATAGGTGGATGAAGGGGAAGAACAAGGAGTTTTATGTTCCTTCCAAGAGTGATGTTATATGGAATAGTCCTGAAGAAGAGTAGGGGAACACTTCATGGCCGGAGTTTGTGCCCATGAGAGGTGCTAAACTGTTCAATTTTGGAGCATGGAAACACAGATGGAGAAGGGAGTGGAGGACAATGCAGACTTTTCCAATTTTTAAGTAAGACTATATGAGTAATTTCATATTGAGTATGGAGGTGCAGGAAGAAGGTATGGAGGTGGAGGAAGAATTTCGACATAATATCATTGTGGGTCCATCTGAGCATACAATTAGCAAAGAAGGTTTAGTCTAGACTGATTCTTCCTGCACCTCCAAGCACTTCTCAGAGTACCTCCACACTTTTCAATTCGATCTAAAATATCTTTAAAATAGCATTGTGAAGACCAAAATACCCTTATATCCTAAAATTAACCTCTCCTCAATTTCATTTATTATTTCATTTATGTGGCGCCACCTCCAAGCATAACCACCGTTTCGTCGTGTGTTTTCTTGGCCATTTTCATTCCGTTAACCTTCAATAGCAACACATTTGAAGATTATTTGAGGTATGTATGATGTATTTTTGGATTTGTAGAGTAATTGGGGAGATTTGGTGTGGTTTGCAATTTGGGGGTGGGTCGTGTCTCCTATGAAATGAGTTGCGGAATATCCTGTTTTGCAACTCATATTTCCTACGAAATGAGTTGCGGAACGGAGCATTCCGCAACTATCTTCCGGATTCGGAATAACATCATTGCAGCCTCAATTTTTACATTCCGGAACATTGTGTTCCGTAATTCATTCGTAAAAACCAAAACACATTCCACAGCAAGTGTTCCATAATACAACCTCAACCCACCTCAACTTACATCGCACGACATTCTGGAATCGTTGCTCCGCCGCACTCCCACTCCTCTACTGCCGCCAACGACGAACACCACTGCAAAAGGAGACCAATCTACCCTTGTACCTTATCATCGTCAACCCCTCACCTCCCACCTCCAATTTCACTGTTTTATCTTTTATTTAGTAGAAGGATAAAATTATAAACTTCTTAAGGGCAAAGTTGGTATTTTTCTAAGTTTTGGAGGTGCCTCAAGAAGGCTTGGAGGTGCAGAAAGAAGCAGTCTTTAGTCTATATGACTTTGTTTGGTTGTTTAGATTAAGGAAAGATAGTGAGATTTGAGTGGAAAGTTTATAAAAGTTTGCGAGTGATGTGATTGGTGTAATTGATAAGATAATTTTTTAATAAATGAAATTATAATTTAAATTAATTTAAAATTAAATATAATTAATTTGTTAAGTATAATTAAAAATTATTATTATTTTAATAGGCGAAGTTATAAGATTATTAATTATTTTAAAATAAAAATTATTTTTTTATTTTTATTAGTATTATTATTATTTTATAAATTTATTTTCATTATTTTTATAATTTCAATTTTATTATTATTATTATTGTTTAATTATTTTAATTATTATTTATGATTTATTATTATATTTAGTTAATATTAATATTATTAATATTTTATTTTTATTATTATTAAATTTATTATTAATATTTTTTGTTTTTATTAATATTTTATGTGATTTGTTGAAAAATGAAAACCACTTTCATTTAGTATAACAACATATTGTTGACTTTGAAAGAGAACAATAAAAATAATGTGACAATAATCAAACAATTGTATAATGCAAGATACACATACAAGAGGTCACTTAGAGGATCAAGAATTGAATTGCAGCAATTAATGATGTTACTGGAGCATGACCATTATATTCACTGGAGTAGGTGTTATCAGGATTTAGAAGTTGTGAGTGATATCTTTTGGGCACATCCTGATTTAGTTAAGTTGTTGAATGCATTTAGCGTTGTCCTATTGATGGATAGTACATACAAAACCAACAAATATAGGCTTCCTTTGCTTGAAATAGTTGGTGTCAGATCCATGGGGTTAACTTTTTCAGTTGCTTTTGTGTTATTGTCAACAGAACGTGAAAATAACTTCATATGGACATTGTAGAGACTGAAAGGGTTGTTTTTTAGGGGAGATGTGTACCCTCAAGTCATTGTTAATGACAGAGACCTTGCTATGATGAATGCAATAAGTATTATTTTTCTTAAAGCAACTAACATACTATGTCGGTTTCTCATTAATAAAAATGTTAAAGCCAAATGTAAAATGTTTGTTGATTCTAAGGAGGCATGGGACATTATCTTGAATGCATAGGGAATTGTGATGAATTGTCATAATTGTGATGCATATAATGAAGTTGTGAAGGGTTCTGAATATGTTTGATCATCTTGGCCTTTGTTTGTTGATTATGTGAAGAAGACATGACTCATTCCCCACAAGGAGAAAATTGTTAAGGCTTGGCCAGATAAGGTCATGCATTTGGGCAACACTACCTCAAATAGGTATATTTGTTAATATTTTTATAATAAGATATGGATGTCAACATAAGTATACAAGATATTAATATTCTTTTATGTTTTTGTAGGGTTGAACAGGCTCATTGGAATCTTAAACGTATATTGCAGAATAGCATGAGAGATTTGTGTACTTGTTGGGATGCAATTAACAACGTCCTTATTCTTCAACATAATAAAATTAAAGCTTCATTTGAGATGAGTCTACATGTTGTTGGTCATAACTTCAATTTGACATTATACAAACATTTGTTAGGTGTGGTTAGCAAGCATGCTTTGTTATGGATAGCTGAAGAAGTGCTAAGAGCTAAGCATGTGGGCTTTGATAGTGAGCATTGTGGTTATGTCCTTAGATCTACCCATGGGTTGTCATGTGCTTGTGCAGTAGCTAGATATCAATTTGGTGTGATACCACTTAACGAAGTTCATGTTATGTGGACTCAACTAAACTTCTCAGACATATCATTAGGTCAGTCATCTTCTGAGTTGTCATATCAATAAGAATTTGATGTCATTGCTAAACGATTTAAAGAGGTTGATATTGAAGGAAAACTTACAATCAAGAACAAACTTCGTGAAATTGCTTATCCTGACATGACATCCATGTGTCCGCCAAGAGAGAAAGTCAAAACTAAAGGCTCACAAACACGTAAAGAAAAAATGCATGAGAGGTCAACAAAGCGTAACCCATCTTATTTTGAGCATGTCGATAAAATTCATTCAATCGATGATAGTTGTTCTTCACAAAAGGGGTGGAGGGGAAAATCGCAGTTGGCACTGAGTCAGAAAGTTGTTCCAATGCTTGATCAATTTCATCCTATATGTCACCAATTTATCGAAGAAGTTGTTGATGTGAAAGCAGATGGAAATTGTGGATATCGATCTATTGCTGCATTTTGGGTATGGGTGAAGAATCGTGGTCATTGGTTCGTATGGATTTGTTCAAAGAACTTTGTGCTTGGCATGATGAATATGCTGCCATTTTAGGTGGATTTGATCGAGTTGAGGAACTGAAGAATTCATTGCTACTTGAACGATCAACAACTGTAAGCATCTTTATCATTAACTTAATTATTTAACTCATGTGTAATTATTAATGTAATGTGTACAATTTCAACATACAGGCTACTGTCCAGAAAAGGATGACAATTCCAGGCATGGGTTATGCCATTGCTAGTAGATATAATGTCGTATTAGTTTGGTTATCATTGAAGCAGAACATAACCATTTTTCCATTAAGAAGTAGACCACCAAGTTCTATCCATTCACATCGGATAATATGTATAGGACATGTGTATGGGTCACATTTTGTGCAAGTACGAGCAATAATGATCTAAATAACGCAAGAAAGTTTAATATTTGTTAGTTATATTAACATGAATGTTAATTATTTGTAGGTGAAATTACGGGATGGTAGTCCTTTATTTACAAAAGACATGTTTTGGTTGAAGTATTGTTATCCAGAGGCAAGATTGTGGTCATCATATTACGTTGGTCGTATGCAACGTTTTACAAACATGTTACAACCTTATAAGTTGCACATTAATCTTAGAGATGATTGATTATTGTAAAAGGATTTGCTTACTATAACTTCTTCTTGTAGACATATTTTATTACTATTTACTTCTTATAAAAATATTTGTTGTCTATCATCTCAAATAACATAATAATCAATATGATGAGAAATACTAATAATAAGAAACCAATATCATACTATTCAGTACAAATAATAACATAATAAGTACTATCATCTAAAATACAAATAATAACATAGTAATATCAACTACGTCCTGCCCCTCTGTCACGACCTCCTTTCTTACGACATGTGTACACAGTCCCCTCACGACAACCTTGTCGGGCGTACTGCAATGCCTCTTGAGTCCCTTCATAAGCCCTAGTGCCTTCTTCCATGTCGCGACAATCAATCATCCTTTGCAGGACATTTACGATACGTCTAAATAAACCCTGCAAAATGAAAATAATACACATTAATCAAATCAATCATTTAAAATGAATTAAAAAGCATTGACAATACAAATAACTTATTGGACTCTGTTCCTGATCTGACGGAGGATGAGGGTCTCTGTCAATTGAACTATGAGATCGACGAAAAGATGACACACGTTGTCGCTCATCCTCAGCACGAGGACTAATAAATAGATGAGAGATACGTATAAACCAATCTATGTAGTCGTCTGAGCATGCATGTGGCTCGGATACTAGGGTAAGACCGCTAACCAAATGATCAGCAAAATGTAACCATCTATAGTCAATGGTCTCAAAAACACCACCGTTGTAAGGCAAAACAACATATGGAATCCTCTGCTCGTACCCAAACTGTCGCAAGACACAATCTGGCATATATTTCTTAGAAGTGGACCCATAACGGATGTAACCTCGAAATAATGATATAGACTCAAATGGACGAGCTATTCGGTGAGAATGATATGGAGTCCATACAACGTCACTATATGTCAATCGATCTAAATGGGCCCTAACCTCAACGAAGCTCGAAATATAACGTCCGGCAACATATCGAGCTGCCCGTGGTAGAGTTTCATCATATCTAGAATTCAAAGTCCTTCTTTCCATGCACGGGATGTGCTCGTAAATCCATGCCTATATTATTTTAAATAAATCAACATTAACTGTTTTCAATTGACAAGGATATATAACTTCTAACATACAATTAAATTAAGAGTAAAATTATACCTGAACAATAGTAACAAAGCCTGACAATTGTCTTGTATCACCAAGACATGCATCCCCTAAGTGCTCATACATGAATGTCAAGCCCACTGTCCACACCTGTCAAGGTCTCTAAACAATGCAATATAATAGACAGAAATCCAATTTGCACTCTTATTTGCAAATATAGTGCACCCTAACAGATGTAGTAAATAAGCTCTAGCAGCACACTCCCATGACTGGTCAATGCAGCACTGGTTATAAACCTCCCTCAACCAACCTAGCCTCACTTGTGCACCCGTATTTTTTCTTAACTCTTCATTTGCATTAGTTTCTGATGTTCCTAATAATTCCATCAGCATATTCTTGGCAACATTATGATCCAAAACATCATATGTTGGGAATTGTCCCACAATAGGAAGATGCAAAATAGACGACACATCGTCTAATGTGATCATCATTTCTCTAACAGGCAGATGGAATGAGTTTGTATCTTGGTGTCATCTCTTTAACAAAGACTGTAATTAAGCCTTTGTCAACAACTTCATAGACAATCCTGCGAAGAGGTAGCAATCCAGAATTTTCTACAATAACATAAACTCGTGGGCAAGGAATGCCAAATTTATTAAATTTTCTTCCATTGGAGACCAATCTTAGTTCTCCATGTTCCTATACAAAACAAATAACAATACAATTCATATTTCTAATACTCATGTAACTAATTAAATTTAATCCAATCACCAACACAGTATAGGAAATTGTAAATATCTTACCTCACCAGTCCACAGTCTAAACACAATATGATCAGGGTAACTAACCAAAACAGAACGATTAGAAGGGCCACCTGGGAATCCCCCTACCTCAACAACTTCATCACGTCTGTCTCCTCGCCTTACACAGGTTGTCGGTCTCTCTCGACCTCATCTAGTTCTTGCCATACTTCTGAAACGAAGCAAAGAATATTGAAAATCAAAGATAGGCAAAAAAATACACACTTGCGGGTTACTCAATCTGCAACGTTTTTTCAAAATAAAAATATGTTGCAGGTTGGGTAACCCGCAATACATTTCAAAATTCGAATTAACCCACAACGTATTTTGAAATAAAAATATGTTGAAGGTTGGGTAACCCGCAATGCATTCCAACCCGCAACATATTTTTATTTTGAAAATACGTTATGGGTTGTGTAACCCACAATGCATTTGAACTTTCGAATGCATTGTGGGTTACACAACCCGCAACGACGATTATCACCGGCGAAAAATGGCCACTACCGTCGTCCTCCGCCATCACATATTATATCTTTCACTCCAATATCAAATTAAACATACAATACACCTCACCTTTAGTTCAATTGATTATATAATTCACAATTTGATATGTGGTGGTGCGTGTGCTATGGAGGGTGCAACTCACGATTTTCTTAGGTAAAAAAAAGCTGGGTATGGTGTAACAGGAGAAGCTACAATGGTGGAGGTGCATCAACGATGGACGTGGAAGAAAAGTCGGAGGTGCAGGAACGTTTGTATGGAGGTGCAAGCTCGCCGGAATTCTAGAGGTGGGACGGTGAAGGTGGGAGTGAGGGATCTGCCGAGTGAAAGGAGTAAAGGGTAACATTGACTTTTAAAAAATTTTAAAAGGGTAATTTTGTAAAATCACATTTAGTATGGAGGTGCATGAAGTCGTTATGGAAGTGTAGGAAAAATCACTCGTTTTCTTGTTATAAGCCTAAATATGTCCAAGAGGATCATATGGATTCTCAGTCTGAAAGGGCAAGGCGTCAGTATACATTAATTCAGAGAGCTTCTTCCTCCACTTCCATAATATTATCCTGTACTTCCATACCTTATGCGAAAAGACCAATTTACTCTTAAAATAAATTTTAAAATCCAAGATTACCCTTCATCCCCTTCAATCCCAAATCAAAATCCTACACCTTCACATTTCCCCTTCAACATTCTCCTTCACCTCAAATCGTTACATCGTTACCGCTATGTTATACCGTTCTCCTTGTTCTCTCTTCAAATTATATACACTGACACGGTGGTTGTTAGTGGGCGGTGCGTCACGGTGGGTTGACAGTGATACCTAGTTTGATTTTTCTGCACCTCCATTTGAAATTGAAGCATCCATTGAAGCTAAGGTAAGATTTGTTTTGTCTTTTGTTTTATCTTCTACCACCGCTGCAAACCAAGTGAAAGCACCCTTAAAGTTTTAGAATTTCTTCAGCACCCATTGCAATCACGCTTCAAACCTATTTTATTTCTACTAAAGGGCAATTTTGTCTTTTTCTCAAGATTAATTTGTAATTACAAAAAGTATGGAGGTGTAGGATGATATCATGAAGGTGCATAAAGAAGCTCTCACTAGTCTAACATAATCTAAATTTGTCGAATCTAATTGACATAAACCCTAAACCCTAAATATATCATAACCTTGCCTTCAAGTCTATTTAATAGACGATAATCTTGCTAAGACATTTAAGACTATTAATCAAATTAAGGCATCAAATTGACATAAATTACACTAAATAAAAGGAATATGAACCTTAATCATGACTTAATACAAAGGAGGATTAGTAAGAAATATTTGAAAATTAGTTTAAAAAGGGACTTGGGAGAAGGAAGAAGACAATTAATCATCTTATTTAAGGCGAGTTTCTTTTTTATTCAGCCACCTCAAGCTGCATTGACCTTTTATCATATGAAATTACTTTGGTGTAAGCTTCATTCCCTTACACATTTGTTATAACACAGAAGGTACCTTGTTTTTAATAGCTTCTTCTTGTAATTGTGTATTTTATAAATTTTATCAATGAATTCACATTGTTACTTTTGTTGCTAAAATGTTTCCTTCTCCAATGTAAGTCACCCAATTCAATTGAAATCATAACTCCAAACTAGTTGAAAAGGATTCTCCTTAATGAACGATTCTGAAGTTCAATAGTGTACCTACCCGGTACTAAGACCGAATTTACTCTGTCCATCACGATTAAAATACCTAGTAATTGTCACTTGCCAGGTTGTTGGTTACAGTACCCATTAATTGTCACTTACTGTCCTGTTGTAATTGATATTCCACATTTGTTTTTGATATGATGATTCGTGATTCCTAATGTCTCATACATTTATGAGAAATATTCCAATTATGGTATCAAGACACACAAGAAGGATCATCTTTTATCATTCTTACTCTTATTTTTCCTAAAATCACCTATTATACTCTTATGAGTGTTAGAAAGTCTTTTGTAGGTGAACCTCCACTCGGTTCAACGCCTTGGACGCAGACACAGACTTCACCAACGAAAACGATACCGACTTAATCCCAATAAGAACAAACATTATATTCGACGAATATAGAAAAAAAAAACATAATAAGATAAGATTAAATTATATTTTTATTAAAATTTTAAAATAAAGTTTACAAACATCATCTAGTTAGTTAAAAATACTTTGATAATAGGATTATATTGTAATTTTTTCTTCTCATGGATCATGACAAATGTAACTTTAAAAACTTAATGGACAAATTGAATAAAAGATTAATTGTTAGTTAAATGTTTGTGACAACGTTGTTAGAACTTTTTACATATGTTATCTTTCTTAAAAGATACGAACAATGTCTTTAATAAGACAGATCTATTGTACTTGTTTTATTGTACTTCTCATTTTATTCGCGACCTCCTTTATACCCCACCATGTCCTCTACCATTTCCAATATAGTCATTCTGAACAAAAGCAATTGAAAACACTGCAACATATCTTCTATTATATCCAAACCCTAGTATACTCTTCTTATGGTATAACTGATTTTTTTGGTGACATCATCATATTAGTTATACTCTATTCAAATGGTGATATAGTTAAATTGTTAAATACTAAACTCTATTAATAATATTTTTAGTTCGAGTATATACGTATAGGAGTGTTTTCAGCTTAATTTTCATGAATTCTACCAGAAAAATAATTGAATATAATTTATTATTTCATATTTTAATTTTGAGTAGCGTAAATAAAGAAATATAATTAGAATAAAAACGTCATTAAAATTAGTCAAGTTTCTTGACGTATGTAAAGTACTATTATTTCTGTTATTTATTTATCGTCACCGCTTAGAAAACTGCACTTTAAAGTCTTCAATTCACTGATCCTGAATTTGAACTTTCTACACACAAACACGCCCTTCACAAATTCCTATTATCGCTTCTTTCCAATGTCATCGCCGGTGGTCAGCGCCGCCGCGCCGTACGACCGCGCGAAAGCGGTGAAGGAGTTCGACGAAACCAAGGTCGGAGTCAAAGGTTTGGTGGATTCGGGAATCAAGGCTATCCCCCCTATCTTCGTTCACCCGCCCGAAACCCTAGCGGAGCTGAAGCGCAGGTCGGAATCCGAATCGGCGCCGGAGATTCCCACGATGGACCTGGCCGCCGTACAGGAGTCGCGCGCCGCCGTGGTGGAGCAGATACGGCAGGCGGCGAGCACGGTGGGGTTCTTCCAGGTGATCAACCACGGCGTCCCGGAGCAGGTACTCCGGCGAACTCTGGCGGCGGTGAAGGCGTTCCACGAGCAGCCCGCGGAGGACAGGAAGCCGGTGTACCGTAGGGAGGCGGGGAAGGGCGTATCGTACATTTCCAACGTGGATCTCTTCCAATCAAAAGCTGCCAGCTGGCGTGACACAATCCAGGTAACTAACGTTGTTTTATAATAAAAATCTGTTAATTTAGCTAGTTTTGGTTAAAATTCTATTAAGTAATTAAATATGTTTATCACATATTTTTATTTAAGAGAATAAATAATTAAGAATTGATATGTAACTAATATTGAAGAGAGTGTTTTCTTTTTTACTTTATAAATTTAAAATCTTTAATAACTCTTCAAGATTATATTAGTCTTAATTTTTTTAACAAACATTCCTAACAATTATTAAAACAAATACATGTTTAATTAACTCTTTCATCGATAGAATTTCAGATAAAATTAATTAAATTAAAAATTTTGTACTAAAAATTTTGTTGCAAGATTATATATATTTTTTCTTTTATAATACTAAAACCCAAATATATCAATGTTTGTTATGCTGAATCACTATTTTTACCTATTTAGTTATCTAAATTATTTACTCATTCAATTTTAATGCTTGGTTGATTTTTAGCATAGTTCTAAAAGGGAAACTTGTAGTTAAATATTATATCAAAACTATTTTTTATTAGTTAACAATATATTGGTATGGTGTATTCATCAATCTCCACCCAAGGTTAAGTAACACGAAATTTGTAATTAAAATTAATTTAAATTGGTTGGCACAAGTATTAGGACTCCTGTTCCTTGAACCACTTGGTTGAAATTTTAATTATGTTCTTTTATTCATAAAATAAATAACGTTGAGAAAAGATCAAATATGCATTTAGTTAATAATTTAAATTTAAATAATTAATTTCTGAAACAAGAGACGTTGGGTTATAGTTATGAAACACAATTTTGGATTCATGCAATCTCTGATAGGCTAAATTACAATTTATTTTTTAATTGTTTATTTGTGATTTTAGTCTCTTCATATTCCAGTTTGGCTTTCTTATTTAATCTTCAGATATTTAAAAATTGCAAGTTTGTTTTAATTTTAAAGTTACAAAATTGAGAATTGAATTAAAGTAACAAACATTTTAAAGCATGAGAAACATGTCACAAAAAATAAATAATTGTGAGACCGAAATCACGTATAAAAAAATTAAATAACAACTAAAACTAAAATTTAACCTTTTTACAAGCCTCGAAAGTACTCACTGATACTAGGTGTTTATTAACTTTTTGTCTAAAAGGCCACAGAAACTTCTTTTTTTCTTAACTTTGAATAAATTTTATAAACTTTCTGGAAAACATTTAAAATTAATCTGCATTTGAAAATAAATAAATTCTATGAAATCATAAAATAATAACGCCAAACTGTTAAAAAAATGAATTTTTATTTTCATTTTGCAGATGAGAATGGGGCCCATAGCAGTTGATCCTAAAGAGATTCCCGAGGTGTGCAGAGAAGAGGTGATAGAGTGGGATAAGGAGGTGGTGCGTGTTTCAACTTTGTTGTTTGAGTTGCTGAGTGAGGGGCTGGGATTGGGTGCGGATAGGCTTAGGGAGATGGGTTTGGTGGAAGGAAGAGTTATGGTTGGCCATTATTACCCGTTTTGCCCTCAGCCTGATCTAACGGTGGGCCTCAATTCTCACGCTGATCCAGGGGCTCTTACGGTGCTCCTGCAGGACCACATCGGGGGCTTGCAGGTTGAGACCCAACAGGGTTGGATCGATGTCAAGCCTCATCCTCAAGCTTTGGTTATCAACATTGGAGATTTCCTTCAGGTCTCATATTTAATTCATATAATAATAATAATAATAATAATAATAGTTTAATTAAATAAAATCTTGTTTCACTTAATTTTTGTGAACATATAATTAGAACCATTTAACTGCAAGAAGAATTTTGGTTAAATTTGAAGGTGTAAATGCAGGAATTGTTGTATGAAATCCCTTTTTGGGATCTCTGATATTGATGATTTTGTGTGTCAGATAATTTCTAACGAAGCATATAAGAGTGCTCATCATCGAGTGTTAGCCAATCATTCTAATGAGGCAAGAGTCTCAGTTGCTGTTTTCCTCAACCCAAGTGACAGGGTGAGACTTTTTGGACCATTGCCAGAGCTAACATCAACAGAGAAACCACCCCTTTACAGGAACTTCACTTTCAATGAATTTATGACCAGGTTCTTCACCAAAGAGTTGGACGGTAAATCATTGACAAATTTCTTCAGGCAGTGATCAACACACACATAGCACCTTATTCTGGTTATATATGTAAATGTCAAAAACTTTTTTTAAGTTCTTATTTAAAAAGCTTGATGTGATATAATGATATTTTATGCTAATTGGTTTGTGAATAAAAGGTTAAACTTGGTTGATGAATTGAAGCGATAATTGTTCCTCCCTCACCTCATGATATGCTGTAGGATGTTTTGAGGAAGATTGAGAGTTTTTGTAACTCATATAAGACATTTTCCAACTCAGATGAAATTATGGGTAACTTTTTCATTCTTCTTATGGACTGAAATTGGTACTTGGATTTCTAACTTAATATTATCATCTTGTTCATACTTCTGTTAAGATAGGTAAGAAATTCTAATGGTTATTGTAATCCTGTTGCATGTTGGGAAAGAGTGGAAGAATTTAAGAGTAAAATGATGAACCTGCTTGCTGTAATGCCTACAGTTGCAGGCCAAGTGTACATGTTTCAGTGTTGGTAAGAAACTTGCTGACTTATATAACTGTATTTAGCATTTTTACAAGACAAGAAAGTGCTTTCTATAGATTAAAATTATTTAATGTTTAAATTAGAAACTTTAATGAGGTTCTAGAATGTTTTAATATTTTACAAAACTTTAAAATGTTTCAGAAGGTTCCAGGAAAAAAAACAATAATGAGGTTGTAACTATTTTCTGATATATTTCTAGAAGATATTGTAACTTCTTTCTCATATTTTCGGCAAGAGTGAACGTTCAAATACTTTAAAAGGTACTTGAAAATGATGAATCTCTATACATTTGAAAATTTTGTTAGACAAATTTTCTATAAATATTTTTGGGAGAACAGTTTTTTTTAATTAAAAGCAATTAATGTGTAAATTAATTTATAATTTTTTAATAAATATTTTAGTAAGAGACCATAAATGTCATACGATTGAAAAATTTAATATTTTTTTCATCCTTAATGTGTGGACTGGCGATCAAGTATAAAACATCTTTTTCACATTTATGGGTGGCCTCGAGTTGAAAAATAATAAATAATTACTTAATTATTAATAATTTTTCTGTTCTTTTATAGTGTTACAAATTTTCATGAAACACACAAACCAGAGTGCTAAGGAAGGGTCATAACAAAGGTCATGGTGCCTCAAACATTCAACAATCTCTATAGCATTGATTTAATAAAATTGCTTAAAAGTCTGATAAAGTTCAATATATGCTAACCTTTCCATGTCCTCACCACGGCTCCCCTCCCTTGTAATACATTCTTTTTCTACGTTCAAACTTGTATCACCCAAATAGGAAATTCTAAATTTTTTTAGAAAGTTAAAATATACACCATTTAACTTACTTTTATTTTAAAATTTTAATATTCAAATATTTTTTTGGGCAAGAAAATTCAAATTTATTAATTTTTTTTAATTGAGTATGTTAATTATTAATAAATAAAAAATATTAAACACAAAAATATCACTAAATAATCTTAGAAATATTGATTATAAAATAATCTCAGCAAATGAAAAATAGCTACTGAAAACTTCAATAGAAAAAAACTTGTCTAACATCTAAATAAAACCCTACTAACATTACAAATATTAATGGATAAATAGTTCTAGCTTAATTTGATGATAAACAATTTTAATAATATTAATCGGAAAATAATCCCTGTCAATGAGGTTAAAAATCTTGACCTACATTAAGTATAACTAGTTTAACTAGCATTAATAAAAAAAAAAATCTTACTGTCATCGATCGAAAATAGTCAAATTAACATTAGTTTTGACTGATGTTAGTAAAAACAATAACCCTCATTTATATTTTTATCAACTAAATCAATCTTAACTAAAAAATTATATCTGACATCAATCCAAAAACACCACTAATATTAAAAAAATAAATTCTCACTAACATCATCTCAGAAATAAAACTAGTATACATTGAAAAAAAAAGTCTGATAGATAACTAAAAAATAATCAGAAGTGACTAGCAAGCAATAAACTACTATCCACATAAAAGCTTTCATGCTTCTTTCAAATATCAAAACTTACTATCAAAGTCACTCTCTCTAAACGAATAAATAAATAGTGTATGTCCACTGTCATCTAATTACAATTACAAGCTGTGTTATTTGAAAAATTGGTTGACAAAAAACACTTTTACAATGATAACAGTGTAAGGAAATTACACTATACTACAATCCTACCTTTCAATCTTCCCTTTTCCGAACCATTCATCCATTTCTTCATCATCAGCACTCTGATTATTGGCAGAACAAAACTCATGATCAGAATCCTGGTTATCTGAAGAACAAAACTCATCATCATCATCATCACTTTCACTTTGCCACGGAGGCCTTCTCCACTCATTTGGCAACTCAGTCTTATATGCCTCTCTCCTTTGTACCTCAGACAAGTGAGTCTTACCTCCAATAATAGGAAAATCTATAAATTCAGAAGCATCATTTGATTTATTTAAGGTCTTGTGATTTTCACTCTTGTCCTCTACAAATCTCCACATATGTGAATCCCTGCTGCTTTTCTTTCTTTCAAAGACCATCGGTGTTTCACCACTTCTATCACCCTTATGTGAACCAAAACCAAATTTCCCAACCTTATGGTGGTTTATATCTTCTTGCTGAGGTTGAAGAGAAGAGTTTGAAGCCCTTGATACTATAGGCCTTCTGTGGTCACATTTCAGGCAAACCATGTTTCTTCTGAAATTGAGGTAATTGCACCTACACAAACAGGATATCAGTCACTATAGCAAGTAAATGAAAAAAAAAAAAAAAAAACTGTTCATTTGGCACAGGAACTGAAACAAAATAAACAGTATGGTTAAAAAGAACCCACGAGTCACATTGCCATTCACCAGGATTAAGGTGACGATTGGAAGGCTTCTCTTTGCATTGCAAACATCTTGTATTCTTTGCAAAATTCAGGAAATTGCATCTGCAGAAATCAAAAATTGATTTTAATTTGAAATTGAATGTTAGTGCTATACAAACCTACATGATATTAACAGCCATTACGTATTGCATATCCAGTCTCCCTTCTTCAGAGGTAAGTGATTGTTATCCTGCTTCAATTGCCTGATTTTTTCCTCAAAGAGGCTGTCACAGCGCAAGCACCTGATGTTTCTAGCAAAGTTCATGAAATTGCATCTGCCCAATGAAAGATGAAAAGGGAAACATAAACAAGTGCAAGAGAAACTCGTACATGAGTTAATACAATGAATAATTAGTAGATGGAAACAAAGCTCTACTTGGGGCAAATCCAGTCCCCTTGCTTCATCATTGCAACATCTATTTTGCCCTTGCCTTGCTCGTTGGAATGAACATGTCCCATGGCAACCTCTGTGCTGTCTGGAAAATTAGAATTTTCCTCTTTGGTACTGTGCTCTACTATTTCTTTCAGCAGTCTTCTCACTGAATCTTCTACCTTTTTAGTAAGACACGGTTTGTTATCCACTGAACCAGTAATCGGGTCAAGCCCATAAGTCAATATGATACGCATAACATCCACTGTTCTTCCACCTTCATCTTCGCGTGCCTTCACGAATGCCCTTTCACAGTCCCCCCTCAAATTGCAGGAACTGCATACCTGATTGAAGGACCAGTCCATACAAATTATAGCTATTGATTAAATGTAAAGAACATGTTTCGGATATAGAATAAAAGAAAGTTGTATAGTATATGTATACACAAACAAAAGCAAATGATAGTAGAAACTAAGTCATTACTTACATTTCCCTCATCAATACCCACATATGCTCTGAGACGCTTTCCTGAGTTGACCACTTTCCTATCTAAGCTCGGACATCCAAGTGCCACAGTAACACCTATATCTTTTCGTGCGAGGAATCTGCGTAAAATCATTAGCAAAATAAGTTCTTGTGAAAATTCATTTCCATTACAACAAGAAGGAATTAAAAACAAAATTTGTGCATGAATTACTATTGCCACATAAACCAGGGGAAATCCTGATTGACTTTAATCCATTAGCAAGGAAGTCACATAAACCCTTAAGTCCACACTGGACTAGATATGGTATTACTAAAACCTAGGCCCTCTTTTTGCCTACATTATACAACTTACAAAATTAATTCCAGATATGAGATCTCCATCTGCGGCTACCAAATCCTAAACCATGCTCAACAATAGCTGGCAAGGTTGGAAAAAAAAAAACCCTCTCATCTTTTCTCATGACTTGAACCAACTCTTTTAGACATGGCATGATCCTCTGACTCCTTTAAACAGATTCATGTATCTGATATGATAATGTTTTTTTCAAAAATTGCCCATAGAATCAAATATGTAATACAAAAAGGATTTAAATCATGCCTAGGTTCATATTCATTTGGATGTTGTAGATGATATTGAAGTGCTCCTCAACAATAAATTCCCATATGTTTGCCACTCTTTTCCTTCCAAACAAAAATAGAAAATATCAATTTTGCGTTGCAGTTTTCTGCAGTAAGAAAAACTAACTACCACATCAATTTCATTCCTTACCTACTTCTACATGATTATTGTTTTCATCTTATGTTGTTTGTTTGAATGAGGAGGGAAACCTAGCATTCACGAAAAAGTACATCCTCATAGCATTAACAATAACCAAGTTTATCCACGGCGCATCCGAACCGTGCATGTTTTTATCCTCATTAACTCATAGACACATAGGGATGGATTCAGAACTAAGTCACTTCCCTCGTAACATTCAATAAACTATATAATAAACAATAACGTGCCATCGACAACCTTGTCAGCACCGGCTGAACTTTTCAAGAATTGGGTATGACAATGGTTCAATACACCATTAGCTCACTCAGTCCCCTTCAGCAATCCCACTTCAAATGTGCCAAAAAAATAGTAACATCATAGTGATGAAGGTTATTTAAAGCGTGATGAGAAGGGGCCAGGGGGAAGTCCAATTTGTTATGACAACAACAAAAGCCTTATTCCACCAGTTGAAATCTGCTACATGAATTGACGATACCATTAAAATCGGTTAGAGACCAAGGTCCGTGATTTGCTAACTGAAACTAACTAGTTAGCAGTATAAAGTCTCTCAGAATTTTAAACTCAGACACCTTGCATGCATAACCTAAATATCACAGCCAAACTTTTCACAAAAATAACAGATTATAATTAAACACCCAAACTAAAAATAAAGATTATATTACTTTTTTTTTTTCCTTTTGTGCAATCCTTCACAAAATGGGTCAACCATAATCACTATCCTGGACAAAGTTCTTCTGAGTATGTGTCGATTACCCATGTTATTAGTTAGAATTATCCAAATTATATGAAACAATGAATCCAAAGAACACTGCTTTACCTTAAAATATGAAAGTGATCTCTACCAAAATTGAGGCACGCGGTTCTAATGACATTGCAATCTTTGGCGCTCAAAGCAGTGTTGCGAAACACGTTTCCCTCTTCGTGAAGAAAGTGTCCCTTGTGGAGCAAGCACTTGATGAGTTGGACCCATTCGGGCCAAGGATGCGAAATCTGAAGGGAGGGTTCTTCTTCTTCGATTCTCCATTTCCACTCAGGGTTTCCCTCCACGCAGGTGGCACTGTGAAACAGCGAAGTGGGTGAAGAACAGAGAAACGTTAGACCCGAACGTCGGCGACAACAACGTTTCCAAAGGTTTCGGAGCATGCTGTGGTTCTCACAGTCACACCGGCTTCACTTGGGTTCCATAAACTCTGCCCCGTGCTCTCCGAGGTAGCTCTATCACTGTATTTCAAAACTTGGGTTGGATTCTAACTATCAAAATTTTAGAAAAAGGTTTAATATTTCTTATTTGTCCAAATAATGTGCATTTTATGGTTGTCTTCTTTATAATTTTTTTTTTTCTGTAGTACAAAATTTTACTATTTTAATTCTCCTGTTATTCATCTAATCACAATATGATACACCAGATGTGCTATTATTAAGTAAGGAAATTGCAGAAATGTATGAATAGGAAAAAGTGAACTTTACTTAACTGATCTAAATTTATTTGTTTTTTTAATAATAATTGTTTTATTGTAAGACTTTTATATATTATATATATATATATATATATATATATATATATATAATCATGTAATAGAATATACAATTTTTATTTATTTTTGTCTTATTTATTTAAGATTTTTGAATGAATTTCTTGAAGAATTTCTTAGTGTGAAAAAAAAATGAGTTTATCAACTTAAATTTTGACAAATTAATCTTTAAGAGGCATTGTTAGGTATTATCATATAACCTTTGTAGGTGAGAATGTAATGCAAACCTTGTCAATCTTGAATAATAAGAATTACGTCAAGAAGAAAGATTAAATGGAATGTGTCTTCTCTGTTTATGTGTAAAGTTGAAAATTTCAAAAGCAAAAACTTCAAACGAAAATAAAGTTAATTTGCACTCTCTTGAAAGGTAATATAAATTGATGGTAATGCTTGAATAAATCTATTGAGGAGTATTCCAATAAGATTTGAAGGGTAATATGAATTGATGGCAATGTCATTGAAGAGTATTTCAATAAGATGCAAACTATTGGTGAATGAACTCAAAGTATGTGGAGAAACAATTTTCAATGAAAAAATTATTAAAAAATCCTTAGAACCTTGCCTTCTCGATTTGATCATGTTGTTGTTATGATTGAAGAAGCTAAGGTCTTGATAGCTTGAAGGTAGTGGAATTGCAAAATTCTCTTGTGACACACGAATAGACACTCATTGAGAGAGTTGGTACAAGAGAAACAAAACAAGCACCATAAGCTCAAGTCACCAAGAAGGGTAATAGTGAAAGAAAGGAATGAAAAACAACAAAGACAAAGGCAAAGGGAGTTGATTCTGAATAAAGAGAAGAGAAAAGTGAAGAGAAATCTGAATCATTCAAGAAAGTATAAGGAAACAATAATTTTCAATTAAAAAAATTGATAAAATGAAGTTTAATGCTACAATTGTGAAAAGTTTGGTCGCCCTAGACTTCAAGTTTGGAAGAGGAAAACAAAACAAGAATGGTGAGAAGAAACCAAATATAGTACAAGATGACGACTTTGGGAAAGATCATGTGTTATTGGTAGCAACTAGCAAAAGGTGATCATGTTCAGATTCTTGGTATATTGATACAAGTTGCTCAAAGGACATGACAACTCCCAAGAAATTGTTAAAGGACTTTGATGTTGGAAAAAGGACCAAGATCAAGCTTACAGATAACAACACTTTATCAGTGGAAGGAATGGGAAATATTGTGATCCATTGGAAGAATGAAAAGGTAACTCTTATTTAGAATGTCTTGTATGTTTTAGGGATAAAAGGCAACTTGATGATAGTTAATCCATTGGTAGAGAAAGGATTCTTAATCTTAATGACAGATGATTGGGAATTGTTTGTTTTGAATCAAACGTTTAACATTAGGCCCAAAAGTTATACCCAATAGTCAGGTCACAATATTTTCTATTTAAGAGTGTAACAACCTAAGTATCACGATTCGATTGTGACTTGACCCACAAAAATTGTCTCACCAGGAATCAAACTCTTTATTTGTAACTCGGCCCACCTAGCTTGCGCTACATGATAATTATGCAACATGTAATAATCTCTTCCTGAATAATTGCCCCACTAAAAATCGAACTCATGACCTTGACTATGATGTCAATCGTTGGATCGAGTGCTTACCACTAGGTCAAAAGTTATAACCAATGGTCAAGGCTCAACTCTTTCTACTTAAGAGTGTAGCAACTTAAGTGTCATGATTCAATTGTGACTTGGTCCACCTGGCCTACGCAACAAGGCAATTGTTGTCACTTGGAATAATTTAATCCAGATCAAAGTTTGATTCTTAGATTCCCTCTTACAAAGAATAAAACCTTCCAAGCCAACCTTAGGGTTGTATGATTGGAGTTATAGAAGTTACTAATACGAATCAAGAGACATGATTATGACACTTGAGGTATTGCCATTTGAATTTTAATAGCCTAACATAGTTATCAAGTTGTGGTATGGTGACAAAACTCCCTAAATTGACCACACCTAAGAAGATTTACGAGATATAACTTATTGGAAAGCAACTTAAGAACTCATTCAATCCTACTTACCAATAATAGTATCTTGGACATTGGAAGTTGTTCACTAAGATATATATGGCTCTTTTTGAGGTGACATCCTTTGGAGGAAACAACTATTTTGTTTCATTTATAGATGAACATAGTAGAAAAATATGGATAATCAAAAGCTAAAGATGAGGTGTTTTCAATATTTTAGTTGTCATAGTTAAGAAACATAATGAAAAAGTAATAAAAATCCCAAATTAGATGGAGTTGGAGAATACAACTGAAACGCTTTCAAGGATTTTGTGATAAGAACAGAACCATTCATGAGGTGATGACACACTATACTCCTTAAACACAATGGTATTTTTTAAAAGAGAAATAAGATTGTGTTGAATATGACAAAGAGCTTCTATGAAGCAAAATAACTTCCACATTGCTTTTGGGGTGAAGTTGTAAGTACATCAATATACTTGTTGAATATGGTGTATAAATTGAATGAAACATTATATGGTCTCAACCAGGCTCCAAGGGCTTGGAATAAGAGAATTGATACATTTCTTACGCCTTAGGATTTCTATAAATATTTTCTTAAATTTGGATTTTATATAAAGAAGGAGGGAGAGACTAGTATGATTATAATTTGTCTATGTGTAGATTATCTCCTAGTGATAAGGAATAATTCCAATAAGCTTAAACAGATCAAGCTCTAGAAGAAATCTAAACTTGATATGACAAACTTAGGTGAATGAACATACTTTCTTGATTTGGAGTTTGTACATGCTTCTAAAGGTATCATACTTCATCAACAGAAGTATGCTACTGAGGTATTTAAAAAGTTCAACTTAGAATAGTGCAATCCAAGAGATACTCCAAAAGAAGTGAGCTCAAGTTTGAGAAATGATGAGGATGAAGAGGTGGTATATTCAGCTCTATACAAGCACCCAGTTAGATCATTGAGGAGATACTTATGCAACAATAGGCCTAATTTGACATTTGTTGTTTGAGTGATCAACAAATTCATGGGAAAGCCATGGAAGTTATACATGATAGCAACTAAGAAAGTATTGAGATATGTTAAAGGTATATTGAGTTATGGAATTTTATTTCCTCACAAAACTAGGTTGAAATTTGTTAAGCTCATAGGTCACTTAGATTAGTGTGGCGATGAAGTGGACAAGAGAAGTACAACTAGTTATTTGTTTAACTTCTTAGGAGCTTCAATTTCATAGTATTTTAAGAAGCAATTGTATTCTTAACGGAGCCACTTTTGAAACTAAGTTGATGCAATTCTTGACTTTAAAAGATCAAAATCTTGCAATTGGATCAATGTCATATTGTGGTGTAATAAAAGAGATATGAGATGTTGGTTATTGTTAGATATTCAAGTGTGAGTCTAAGTCCCACATTGGTTATAAATGAGAAAGTTGAGCAATATATAAGAAAGAAGACCCATAAAGCATATAACTTTCCCTATTTGTTATTATGAGCCATACCTAACAAATCTCCACCTTGGCGAATATACGCCCCCTTAGCAACTATAAACATTCAACAAATCCAAGCAATGCTTGAACTTGTCTGTGGTAACTGGCTTGGTTAACATGTCAGTTGCATTCTCGTAGTACTAATCTTTTGCAACAGTATCTCACCAGATGCAATCAACTCTTTGATCTGTGAAACCTGCTTTGTTCTAGCATGATATATCTGGTTCTTTGCTAAATAAATAACACTCTGACTATCACAATGCAACTGTACTCCACCTTGTTGAACACCCCATTCATTTACTAACCTAGTAAGCCACAAAACATCTTTTGCAGCCTTAACTACTGTCATGTATTCAACTTCAGAGGTAGATAATGCAGCAATGGACTGGATAGTTGACTTCCAAAATATAGGTCCTTCACTGATAGTAAAAACATACCCAGTTGTCGACCTTCTATTATTCAAATTACCTGCATAATCTGAATTAACATATCCAACAACCAAAGGATCACCCTGCTGATTACCAAACACAATGTCATGCCCCACAGTACCTCTCAAGTACCTGAAAATCCATTTGACTGCCTCACAATGTTGCCTACCTGGTTTAGACATGTATTTACTAACTTGACTAACAACATGAGCTAAATCAGGGCATGTACATACCATCGCATACATCAAGTAGCCAACAACACTAGCATAAGGAACCTCTGCCATGTCCGCAACCTCCTTATTTGTCTTAGGGCACTGGTTTAAATTGAGTTTAAAGTGATTTGCCAATGGAGTGCTCACAGGCTTTGCACTGTTCATCCCAAATCTGTTTAGTACCTTCTCAACATAACCTTGCTGAGATAATCACAGTTTCCTTGAGCTTCTATCCATTGAACCTCCATCCCAAGAATTTTCTTTGCAGCACCTAAGTCTTTCATATCAAATTCCTAACTCAATAAAGCTTTCAAACCAACAACATCATCCAAATTCTTCGTAGCAATCAACATATCATCAACATACAGTAGCAGAAAAATAAGAGAACCATCATCAAGACTCTTTACATAAACACAACAATCATACTCACAATTCTTGTAGCCAATCTGAATCATGTAGGAGTCAAACCGTTTATACCATTGCCTTGGAGACTGTTTCAATCCATATAAAGATTTCTTCAACCTACAAACCAAATGCTCATATCCAGGTTGAAAAAAACCCTCTAGCTAGTGCATATAAATCCGCTCCTCTAAATCACCATGCAAGAAAGTAGTTTTAACATCTATCTGCTCTAAATGCAAATCCCAAGTAGCTACTAATGCAAGTACTACCCTAATAGAAGTGTGTCTAACCACAGGAGAAAAAATCTCATCATAATCTATCCCTTTCTTCTGTGAAAATTCTTTTGCTACGAGGCGAGCCTTTAAATTTTTCCCCTCTTTTTCTGATACTGCTGGCTTCCTTTTGTACACCCATTTGCAACCAATAGCCTTCATTCCTTCAGGAAGACATGCGAACTCCCATGTATGGTTTTTCTACAAGGATTCCATCTCTTCTAGCACCCATCCAATTCTCTCTATACTGGCTAGTGATAGCCCATTGAAAACTGGTTGGATCCTCACACTTGGATACCTAACAGTTATACTAAGTTTTCTATTTTATTTTTTAAGTATAAGTGACTTAATAATAAAAGTGGTATGAAATTGACAAATTAGAAATGACGGTAGTTAACTTTTAAAATATAAATTATTTAGATGAGTCATCTATCATGACACATCAAACCTCCTAAATGTTCTATGTAAAAGAACCTACATTAGTATAGGATTACATATTATAATTTAACCTTATTTTAAGTTAACATAAAATCTATAATAGAAATTAATCTAAAATTTTTAGTGTTAATTGATTGTTGACATTTTGAATGTTATTAATTATTTTTTTCAAATTGATTAAGGTATAAATATCTCAAATAAAAATAAAAAGTTATATAAATAAATACCATTGGTATAAGTAAAACAAAAAATAAAATTTAAAAAATATAAGTCTCCGCTTTGTACGAGTAGAAATGCATGAAAATTTTCATAAATTCTTATCTTTTAAATCAACATTTCTTTCTTAAGATAGTGCATGTTTGAGCAATTGAATCCATAACATTTGATTTTTCTCTTTTAATTTTCATTTTTTTTAAATTTGAATTTATGTATTCATTTTTAAGATAGTTAAGTGAAATTTATTTTAAATATTTGAAAAATTGTTTGAAAATAACATGTTAGCGGAAATGCTGAATGGCACAATATAGTAAGAAAATCTGCATAATCTAACATATTCAATGTTATAGGGTGTTGTTGAAAAGGTTTTCTTTCATGATGTCTTGTCAATAAATGAGTTAGATCATTATCAACTTTTAATGCTTATAGTCTTTAGTAATTTTTTTGACTCATCATAAGTAACTATTTTATTTATTTAATTATTTATTTATTTATTATATATTATTTTATATATAAATTGAAATACTCTAAATATTTTTATATTTATTTATTTATTATTATTAATAAAACAATAACATACATGGTATAATATATTAATCAATTTTATTTTGAATAATCATTTATCCTGTTATTTAGTATACAAATAAGTGAATGAAAATTATATAATAAATGTAATAGTTTATAATTTTAAAATAATTATTTTTTTAGAAATGAATGTAGAATGAAAAGAATATGATTTCGGTCCTTGTAATTTCATCATAGTTTTATTTCTTAGACATTTAAAAAATAATGATTGGTCCTTATATTTTTTTAAGAAAATGTAATTTAATTTTACAATAGTAAAAAATTGTCAGTAAATGTTGAATTTAATTATAGATGTGATTAAAATTATATATTTAAAAAAATAGAAGACCGGTTTATCAAATTGAAAATACAATAATCAAAGTTAAGTTTGACAAAAAAATAGAAGAAATAAAAACATATTTTTTTCCTTATTAAAATTTACTTGTTTTTGAAGATTAAAAATATGTTTAAGTTTGCTTTTTATATTCATAGGGAGAAAATTGATGTTGTAAAGTGGGAAAAAGATGTTAACTTTATCAAATTGTAGACAAAGTTTACGTGAGGTCGATGTTACGAAACTTAAGCAAAATTTTCAATGTTATGCAATTTGGTTACGATATTTTTAAAATAGATATTTTTTTTTGTTTTCGTTATATGGATAAACTATGCGTAGGTGACACAATTTTATTAGAAAAATATATTTTTATTGCATGATTTCATTTAATTTCATAATTAAAATATATCACCATTTCTAAGCTGATGTGTGAGATCGTGTTTCACTATAAATAAAATTTAAGAAGTTATTGTAGAAATATATTTATGGAAATTAAAATTTTGTTAACTGCATTTACTTTAAAACATGGTTGTAAATGTTTACGATTCATGCTTTAAATCTAATTAAAACATATGTTATTATATGAAACCAAAATTGCACCTAATAATCGTATCATTTATTGTAAAATATTTTGTTAAGTTTACCCGTGAGAATAAAATAAATTACTCATTTTAAAAATATTGTAAGAGAATTGTACCTCTTTTTAAAAATTGTCTGCCCGCGGCTTTCAAGAGGTTAAAGCATAACATAAGAATAGTATATGTACCATTAACTTTCATATAGTAACAGACATTTTATGTACAAAATTGATTTCATATAATAATATTAGATTTAAAGCATGAATCCCAAACGCTACAACCATATTTTAAATAAACGCAGTTATAAAATTTTAATTTTCATAAATATATTTCTACATTAACTTCCATAAATTTTATTCATATAAAACACTTAAAATTCGTGCTGGTGAAATACGATGCCAGCTTAGAAATCGTGTGTTATATTTTAATTATGAAATTAAATGAGATCGTGCAGGTATAGTATACTAAATCTATCATTTATAAACGATTTATCCATGATTTTACCCATAACAGTAATAAAAAAAAATTCTAACCATTTTGAAAATATTATGGTGAAATTGCATCACTTTAAGAATTTTACCATGAACTCATATACCTGACCGTGCATGAAATGCTATGTAGGTGGCACTAATTAATATTCACACATAACATAATAATAGTATATGTACCATTATTTTAACATTTTGTTTATTTAATTTATGAATGGAAAAAATGAGAAGTAAAAAGAAGAAGAAGAATGAAGGAAACATAGTCGTTTATATATAAATAAAAAATAAAGAAGAAAGATAAACTTTTCCCACTTGCTAAGTGAAAAGAGAAAAAAAAATTATTCATATATTAACTAAAATGCAATTTTTAATATATCATATTTTCTTGGTATAAACTTATTATTATTTTTTTTTAAATTATATTGTAAAAATTTAGTCAAACAATGAAAAAAAGAGCTTGTTTCCTTTTTATTTTCTTTCAATATAAAAAGAAAAAGTCGTTTTTTTATGGTGGGATTGCATGAAAATAACTTTTCTCTTTCTCTTTCTTGTTTCCCTACTTTATCAACCATATTATGAACACATTTATTGTTGGTATCTTATCTCCATTCTTCTTATTCCATTTCCTTCAACTCTGATTACATATAAATCAACAAGGAATCAGATCCATTATTCGGATTCATATGGATTCAATATTAAAATGTCAAATAACTTAACTTAACTCAATTTTTAATTCACGAAAAAAAATGGATAACTCTATTAAACTTACCATGGGTTGTTGCTGAGTTATACAAATGGACTAATTGACTCATCTAAAGTTTTAAAAACAAAAAAAAACATGGAAAAATAAATTTAAGGTGATAAAAAATTCTAGCTGCTAAATAAAAATCAAAGCATTAACAACTTTATCATACCATGTGGTATAGTTAACGCAACTATACTTTGGAAAATCACTTTCCCCCTTAAAAGATAAATTGCTAATGTAGTTCTTCTTACTTTTAGTTCAAATGTATATGTTAACAATATATACCAAAAATATTTGAAAAAAAAAACAACTCAATTATTCTCCTTTAGCAAATTTATTTAAGGGACACATTCCTATCAGGACAGGATTTACATGACTATTTCAATATACCTATATTCAATTCTTACATCATGACCAAAATTATACATACGTATATAAATAAATGTGAATCATATCGTATAAATTGATTTACAAGCTTGAATTAAATTTAATTTACTTTTTAATATAATATTAAATTTATTTTAATAAGATTCATTGAGTCTATCAAATTCTTTTTATTTTTTAATGTAAGATGCCATTCTCTACATGAGAAGAAATTATATAAATCTTAAATTGTAAACTGATCTATAAAATTAAGTAAATTTGAAAATTTCTTTCAATGTGTATATATATACATATTTATAAAATTTTACAAGAAAGTTATCATCAAATTGTACACCCAATAAGACAAAAAAGAGGAATTGATCAGATGTTCTAGAGGGTATGATATGAAATACAGAAACCATGCAAATGGTATTGCATGGATGATTCCAAAAAGTCAACTAACTCACATTGACTCTTTCTCTCTGTATCATACTACCATAGCTACCTAAGACTTCAATCCCTCTTATTCTTCTTCGGCCAGCTGATTGACTCGGCAAAGCATCAAACCAATAATAAATACCAAATCCCTCAAACCTCACCCATTCCTCAACCTTATATTATAATAATTAATAATTAATAAATAATATCTCTCCATTATTACTTTTATTATTTATTTTTTCCATTTTTCTTTCTTCGTCCATCTCATCCTTCAACTAATATACGACAATTACGCGCTTTATAAACGATTCCACAAGCACCCTTATCACCTATATATATATATATATATAAACCCTTTAATCCTTCGTCTTATTGCTTTATTCTTCAATCCCACATACATACACATAACGTAGATAGCTATCATATTATTCTTATTATACAATATTAGATCGAAAAAGATAGAAAATTGTTCTGTCTTTTGCTTTGTCAAGGCTTCTGAAAGTGGAAATATTGAAGTTAAGTGTTTGAGAAGGATGGTTTGCTTGGTTTCTCGAACGGGAAGGGAGATGCAGAGGTACAACAGTAGTGGTGGCAGACAAGTTGTGGGGTGAGTTCATCATTTCAGTTCAGAGGGTCCTATATTTTGGATATCAGTTTCTGAATTTTTTGGGTTTAATGTTTTTCTGAAGTTGTTTTGTCATGGCTTCATGTGAAGTTGGCATGTGTTTGGCAAGTTTCTCTTTTCCTCAAAAGGAAAGGTGGAAGGGAATGAAACACAAATCAAGCTTTTGAAAGTAAAAAACAAAAGGGTTGTGTTCTTTTATGAATAAAAGCTCAAAAATTGTAGCTTTTTTGCAAGGGCTTAGAGGGTTAATATTTGAATATCTGCATGATACTCTTATTTCTCATTTATCTTTCTTTTTTAACGTGTCTATATTTTGTTTTCGTCTATCTGGGGGTATCTATATCTATGCATGAAGAAGCTTTCATTTTAAAGAGAAGAGAAAAACTATAAATTTGCTGAAGTTTTTGGATTTTAGCTTTCTATTTGGTGACAGTTGCACTCAAGCTTTGTCTGGTTGCATTGCATTTTGGATAAGTTTGCTTAATTTGTTGGTTTTTGTTTTTCTTACATTATCTGCTCAATTAGTCCCTTCTTTATTTTGTTGTTGATTGCTTTTGGTTTTCATTGTCTCAAACTTGTTCCAATGTATACTCCTGCAGGTGCATACCTTACAGATATAAAGAAGACATTGATGGCAATGTGAGCAATGAATTGGAAGTGCTTGTGGTTAGTTCACAAAAAGGCAAAGCATTAATGTTTCCAAAGGTACTTTTCACAAATATACAAATAAATAGAGTGAATATAATCTCTCAGGAGAAAAAAATTAACACAATTCCCAACAATTTAATCGTTTTATCTCATTTATACTTTTAGAGATGGTTAACTTAGGTGGCTAATGATTTTTTAAAAAATATTAAATCGATATTTTTGTAGTAGTACTAAAAAGTTGAGGGAAAATGATTATGATGATGTTTATAAAAGTTGAAAACATGTTTTCTTTTGAAATTCTAATGCATATATTTTCAAATTCTGAAACATGCAATTAATCAGAAAGGATTTGTTACTTTAAAAGTATAAGTACTTCTTTTTTTTTTTTTTTTGTGTTTCTCCAATTGGGTGGTGATTTTTCTTTACTTGCATGAATAAAATTGGTGTTTATAACTGAAAATTTTTGCCTCATCTTAATTAGTATTATTTAACATAATATTTGTGTATTTTAGGGAGGATGGGAACTCGATGAATCCATAGAAGAAGCAGCTTACAGGGAGTCCTTAGAAGAAGCAGGAGTTACTGGAATAGTTGAGGTACTTCTAAACATTTTAGACACTTTGGAAGATATTTAAATAAATATTTTCATAATTTAATTTATAAAAAAAATTCTCTCAAATATACTCTTAATTTTTTATAAATTGAAATTAATTTCTTCTGTTAGGTTTAACTAATTTTAGGAAAAACTGAAAATTTGGTTTCATTTGATATGGCAGCATGAATTGGGTCAATGGAGCTTCATGAGCAAAAGACATGGCACATACTATGAAGGTCACATGTTTCCTTTGCTAGTCAAAGAAGAACTTGACTTGTGGCCAGAGAAAGATCTAAGAAGAAGAGTATGGGTATGTCCAACTAAATATTGTGTGATTGAATTGGTCAATTTCACTTTCAAAGAATATATAATTAATAGTGAAACACTTATTTTAATATACCCATTATCATAGTTACATCATTTTCCAAGATGTTAATTTAGTTTCTTTAAGAGCATGAGTCAACCTCTAAAATATTAATATTATACATAGCTTATTAAATAAAACACTTGTTATTATTTAAAAGGAATATATATATATATATTTATATTTATATTTATCAACAAAGAATAAATATAATAAAAACGAAATATTTAAGGTATGTCCCAACTCTAAATGTTTTTTTTTTTATAATAAAGTGTTATTTTATCATAATGTAAACAAAGATCAATACAAATTAGTACAAGACACCAAATACATATCTTAAATTATATAAGTCAACCAACATCTAATATATATCTTAAGTAGTTAATAAAAAAACTACTTAAGTACCTTTAACAATATAACGGTACATGGTTCGAATAACATTGACATTAAAAACATGAATCAATATACATAAACAAAAAATACTGATCCTTTAGTAATTTATCAGTACAAGATAAATCATAATAGTGAAATCTAGTTATTTTTCTAATTTTAGACACAAAATTAGATTCAAAATGCATGATGATCATCATAGGAATCAATATCAAATTCTTTTTTACTAATTTTGTATTTGTTATCACTTTATGCAGATGGGTGTTGATGAAGCTCGAGAAGTTTGTGAGCATTGGTGGATGAAGGAAGCATTAGACATCCTTGTTGAACGACTCACTTTACAGCAAAACAGGAACATACAACGTTAATTTTGAGTTTATTTTGTAGATAGAAATTTGTAGGTGTTTTCATTAGTTTGAAAGTTGTCTCACTCATGCCATCATGTTCTTTTTGTGTTTGAAACCTGAAAATAACCTAATTTATAAATGGGTTGTGTTTTCGGTCTTCGTTTTATGTTTTACTTATTTGTTTATTACTATATTGACTATACAAGTTTTCAACGCTAAGCTAACTTATCTTAGCTTTAACCAAAACTTATGCAATGATTGATGAAGCACCGAAACGTCAAATTATTCAAACCTTATGTGAACGTTATGTAATTATATATTTTGACCAATTTCATAATTTGGTCGGTACAACATTTCTTAAATTTATTAAGGTTCGTTGAAATCTAATTAATGTTGGTGCATGTATCCTTACAAAAACTTTAAAATTTAGCAAAAGAAAATATTTTTATAATAATTTGAAAAGTTTATCTTTTGTTGGAGTTATCAAATTCTTGTTAAATTATCTATTAAATATCTAATATCATATTAGAGATATTGAGTATGTATTACCATCTTATATAACCTAGTTATGACTAAATTAAAATATATAAGTAATAAGTGATGTATTACAATTTCATATAGTCTAGTTATAACTAAATTAAAATATATAAGTAAATGTAAATTTTATTTTAAGAAGTTGATTTTGTGAATTTGAATTAGATTTAAAATTTATTTTCTAATAATTGAGTCTGAAGTTGGCTTATAAAAAGTCTATGAAAAAAAAAAGGTTATATGACATAATCTAACATGTAATGTTTATATTGTTTCTTTAAAATATATTATTATTTGAAGACTATCATTATAAGAAAAAGTTAAATTATTGATAAAATTTTATCAACAAAATTTTATCCGTCGATAAAATATCATTATCGACGGATATTATTCTCGCTAAATTTATCGACGGATATTATTTGCCGTTAAATTTATCGACAGATTTATAAATCTATCGATAATTATCGACGGATTCATAAATTTGTCAATAATTATTGACAGACTCAAAAATCCGTCGATAAATTTATATACAATTAATTTATTGATAAATTTTAGATATTTATGATGAATTTGTCTCATCAGTAATTTTTATTTTTTTATAATATATTAAATTATAAACTTCTAATTGAGAATATTTACAAATAAAATGTGTTATTTTAGCTTCTATATATTATTACTTTTGTTTGATAATATTATGAAAAAAATATCAAATTAGATTCTAAATAATAATTTTGATCAAAATGTGATATTATTAGAATCATTTAAAAGAACATGAATCAAGATATTATTTTTTTAATAATAAAACATATATATCAATTTTGATATATATTGATCAAAATATTATCCTTTTTAAAGTAAAACATATATATCAATTAACTCAAACCCTACAAGAATATAGTTAGCTTAATTAACTTTAGATACTAACTTTCTAATAAAAAAATATATTTATGTGAGTATTGAATTAGTATGAATTTAACTCTATTTTTAATTTTTTTAATAAATAAAAATATTTATTGTTAGTGTTAATTAAAAGAAGTTTTAAAAATAAAAAAGTTAATGTCAGTTGGCCTAGTTTTAAAAATAGTGTCGGTTAGATAAATATTAATTTTATTTATTTAAATTGAGACTAACATAATATACTTTTAATATTAACATAATATATTTTTAATATTTATTTAAATTAGCATTAATTAAGTTAAGATTAATTTATATTATATATATATATATAACTTTTTGTCAATAAACATGAATACTAAATAAATTACTTTTAATTTAAAAATTTAAATTTAAATATGATAAATAATTTTATTTATAATTTTCTATTTCACTTTTTTATTTAAATTTTCTAATACTTATTTTAAGATTGTGGAGACACTTTTAAGCACAATAGTACAACTATTATAGGTTGCTCTTTAGTTAATCTTGGTCAAAAGAATGCATCATTTATTGAATTTATGAAAATTCATGCATTAAAAATTGATTATGTTGGAATTTTTATACAGATTGTAGTGAATGTTTTCTCATATAAATTTTTTTTGGAAGCTTAGAACAGATAGTTTAAATGTAAACTCCTTGTTTTAAGGACATTCAACTAAATTGATTTAAAATAAAATTTATTTTAATTTGTTTTAATTTTTAAATTAGACATTTAAATTTATTTATCTTTTTAATAAAATATTTTAGTTGATGTTAATCATAGTTGATTGTAATTCTTTTGTTGAGTTTCCAATTGATGTTGGTTGATAAATTCTCTTTAACTATTAACAAAAAGTAATTCTAATTAATATTAACCAAAAGTTTTATCAATCAATAATAAAAAATATCCTAATAAACTATTCTTAAAAAATAATATTGGTATTAATGACAAAAAAAATAATAACTACATATAAGTACATGAGATGTCAATAAAAAAAATTATTTTAAACAAATAAATAGTCTCTTTTTGACATTAACAAGAGAAGCCTAACTTAAGTGAGATAAATCAATGATATAAAAATAACCTCAAACAACATCAACAGAAAAACCTAACTATCATTAATTAAAAGTAATACTTCCAACACTTTCTTAATATTAGTTAAGTGTGTGACATCCCAATCAATACTAAACTAAAAAATATATATAAAAAAAAAAAAAAAAAATATAAGTAACTCAATCACTCTCATAAATTTTTTTTTTTTTTAAATTTCATACTAAAATAACATAAATAATTTCAAATTCTTTATACAAATATTTACATTTCATTATCTTAACTCATTACAGTATTCTTTAATCATTTTAACACACTACTAATATTCTTTATTCGTATATATAAAATATGCAATCACTGCCATATGCGTTCACATGCACTGGATTATAACCAATGGAATCTGTGGGGGTTGTGACGTGAATCATTTAGGGACATGCAATTTCTAAATTAATCAACGGCGGTGTTAATTGGAACCAATTTGGTCAACATCTGGCAACCGTCGAAATCACATTGAAAAGAATTTTATTTTATATATATATAT
>Ga0209700_100600_pt1 | contig 69744 bp, 25 predicted proteins | sample SiratroredBW_FD_187528 | JGI IMG/M metagenome (GOLD analysis project Ga0209700, IMG submission 187528) | Root nodule microbial communities of legume samples collected from California, USA - Siratro red BW (SPAdes) (version 2) | ecosystem: Host-associated > Plants > Roots > Nodule | place: USA... | reverse complement strand
AAAAAAGAAACAAAAAAAAAAAAAAAAATTATAAACATCATCATGGTCCGATGTTTAATATAAGAATATAAAATCTATGAAGAGTTATGTAGATATAACATAATCTCTAAAATCTATGAATATAAAATCAAGAGTAAAGACTAGACCCTTCAGCATAAGTAAAGCTCTAGCTTCTATATGCATTCCACAATCAACAAAGCAGCAAAAAACTATCACAAGGATCAACATTGTCTGTTGTTCACTGATAAAATACAATCTATACGGAATATCTAAAAGGCTAGCAAATGACATGAGTGAAAAAAAGACCTCTTTAGCATAAACATAACTTGCTATTCTCCTTATCACTTTGGCAAAAATAGTGAAATAAAAATAAAATATAGGCGTGAATAAAGGAAAAGCTGTAGCAATAAGATCTACATGCTCCTCCCATTTGTTATCCATATTAAAGACAGACAATCCACTAGGTTATGTATACAATAATAATCTATTGGTCACTTCCAGTGATCAAGAACACCATAGTACCATTCATTATCAATGACATAGTTAAATACAAAGGCTCAATTACCTTGTGAAGGCGCTGGTGGTTCAAACCAAGTTATATTGAGAAGTTGGTATCCACCCACTAATCGAGGGTCTAGTTTAACCTTATGCATTGAAAGCGAAGAGTTTATTTTAGAAACTTCACTGGCAGAGAAACTGATACCTTTATGTGGAGTGATATTCATTGATATATTTAATGTTGATACACCGAGTACATAAAAGTTTATCAGTTCAATTTGGGTATTTCGCAACCCAAGCTGGACAGCTAATTCATTAAGAAAATCATTCCAACTAGGATTTTGGGAGACATTCGAAAGAAAAAGGTCTAGCTTTATGGGATATGCACAGTGGCAACTCTTACTGGCTCTTTTCAGCACCATGTCTTGTTTACAACAATCTGGCAGAAAAATTAGCAACCATGTCATTATCAGTTTGAAGGTTCCAAAGTTCACAAAAACCATGAAATATAACGCCACGTTTATATTCAAAATTAATTTGCTATAAAAGGGCATGCAAGATATTTTAAGGTAGGTTCGCTTTGAAAAAATAAAAAAAAAAAAATTAAAAAAAAAATATTGTAAAATAAAAAAAAAAAAAAAAAATATCTATCTATGAGAAGAAAAAGTGATGACATACTGGAAGCATAAGGAGACAATGGTGGCTGAGTTGAAGCAGAAGGGCCTGCAGCTGCAGCAGAGTGCACAGGAGCAATATATTTAAAGCCAGAAATTGGAGGTTTCATTTCACTCTTCATTCTGAAAGGTATGGTTAAACGTGAACTTGTAGGGGATTGGCCATTACTTGAGAAAGGACCATATGAAGGAGGACTGACTGGTGACAGTGCTTCAATTGGTGCACCTTGAGAAAGCACATGCTTTGACAAATGGAGACTTGCTGGTAGGGGTAGATCATGAACAACAGCAAAGCCCAAAGGTGATCTAGAATCATACAAAGAAGGGAGCTCCATTGTTTTATCATTTTCACCAACCACAATCATAAATGCCAGGCAAGATAATATAAGCATCCATTTCAGCAGCAAACCTTGAAACATTTTTAATATACCTGCATTATTAGTAAAAGGCCAAAATCAACTATCAAGGGTACTTAACTAAAGGTAAAATGCAAAAGAAAGAAAAAATCTTGAAAAATAGCCTAAACTGAATTATGATTGTTTCTCAAGAAAAATCAGTGACAATAAGCAAATCTGCATAATGAGTATTTTTCTTTTAACATCAGTATTTTTCACTTAACCTCCTTCATCCAAAAATAATAATCAAAAGATGGTTAGTACACAGATTACAAAACGAACAAAACTTCAGCTAGTCTCAATAAGTGATATTCGTCATCACAGGGCCATGCCTACGGAGACAATATGCAAGGGCGATCATAGTGCAACATCAATACCAAGATCTTAAAGATTTTGGCAGCATTTATCTGCAATTTACCGCAACATCAAGAATTGCAACCCTTGATCAACATTCTACACCACGTCAACAAATTTCACTAGATCAACTACAGAGCAAGGAAGCTCTAAGTCCATTCACCACAGATCCAAACAACTTATTGATCTACGTGCAGCAATTTAGCTGAATGCACAACACCACTTATTGATTCAGCAGCAGCTCTCAAAAGGAAATGACAGCACACGCGACACTCCAAATTGTAGCTCCATTAGGTTTGTTAGTTACTAGAACAAATAAACAACTCAAACACAAAACTCCGATTCTAATACATCGCAATGCATACTACTCGTTCATTGAGCAAACTAACAGAAAACATAAATTAAACGAAGGAAGAACGCCGAACAGGCTATTACCGGTTGACATGACCGTCACCGTTGATTGCCGAAACGGCTCAGATCTAGGAGCAAGGACCGTCGGTAACAGGAAGCGAAGGTGGATCGAAACCCGGAAATTTAATCGAAGATGTAGCTCCGGGTTGAGACAGTGAGCTCCGAGTCAAGCTCGTCATAGCGGAGTCAAATCGGAGACACGTGATTTCGAGCGTAAATGGCGTCTTCCAGTGAGCACTGGGAAAGTGGGTTTTTCTTTTCTGATATAAATGAATTAATTTGGTTCTGATGGGTTTTTTTTTATTTTTGTTTTTTTCCTTCAGTTGCGAAGAGTTTTTAAATGCGGGACCCAAAGGTGCCTGCTTAACGGAAAAGAACAAATAAACGGTAATGGCCTAAAAAGGGTGGCTAGCACTACGATAGAGACAATTGGGTTGCGGTTGGTAAGTTGTTTCAGTGGGGGTTTGACTAATCAGACACGTCAAACTGGTATTTATATCAGATAATTTTTTATTTGATTCCATCCTATGTTGGACCAACACCCCTTTTTGGTTCGCTTTAAAAGTTAAATAAATTCTAAAAAAAAATAAATAAATGAATATGAATTATAATGTTTGCATGTCTTTTAAAACATTATATTATTTTAATTTTAAAGTATATAGCCCGATACAGTTATGGGTAACACAGTGTAAAAATGTTTAAATTTCTATAAATATACTGATAACTGTAATAAAATATGTATCTGGACATTTAAGTGTATCTCTTGTACATTATTCATTGGAAATGGCTTTAAGAGAATCTTTGATATCATTATTAAAATCTCTTTATTTGAGATAGAAAACTCTCTGAATCTTTTTACGCCACTTTAGAAAGAGAGACTATAGGTCATATCCGAAATAACATTGGATTAAGAATTGAATTTGTCAATGACAAAACAATAGAGTAAACAATAAAGAAATGATGGTATAAGGTTGAATTTGTTTGATTTATGATATAAAGTAAGATGAATGTCATAAAATTCATGCTTTTCTCTTATTATTGGTTTAACCAACCTAAGTTAGGCAAACCTAAGTTAGGCGAAGATAAGTTTACGTGAGTTTTACAATGTTTCCAAAATTGATTTTCAAACCATAGTTTGTTTTGGAGTCCAATTGTCACGAACAAATTTGTACATTTTTAAAATAAATAAAATAAAAGTAAATATGTTTCTTGCATAACAAGGTTTCAAATGGAAATAAACTAATTCTTTATTAAGGTATAATTACTATAAAAAAATATATATATATATATATATATATTAAGATACCAAAAAAGAAAAATAAAAATAAAACGATACGTTTGGTGAAAATAATATATATATATATATATATTAAAAATACTACTTGCATTATTTCTCTATTTGCATAAGCCAAATATTTTAATATTTTGTATGTTCTTGTTAAAAAGTTTTGTATTAATTTTCTATCTATTTTATGTATTTTTTATGTTCTTGTTAAAAAGGATGGTTAAAAAGGTTTAATATAGATAATTTTATGTATTTTATCTTATTTATTTTTCTATTTTTAATTGCTAATTGTTATTTAGCTAATTGTACTGTGTATATTATGTGCCCTCATTTTTTCAATTAAAAAACTACTTAGTCGTTATCTTAAAAGAATTCAAGTATTTTAATAAAATAATTAAATTTAATAAAATAAAAATAAAATTTTAAAAAATTAGATAAATACAAATAATAAAATAAAAGCAGATTTTTAAATAGATTAAATAAATTCAAGTATTAAAATGAAAACAAAATTTTAAACCGATTAAATAAATGCAAGTAATAAAATAAAAACAAAATTTTAAACAAATTAAATAAATAAAAATAATAAAATAAAGACATAATTATAAACAGATTAAATAAATGCAAGTAATAAAATAAAAACAAAATTTTAAACAAATTAAATAAATACAAGTAATAAAAACCAATTCAACCTCTTTTCGGTTCTCCAAGATCTCCTATTGGCTCCTTCAAAGAAAGTCTGAATTACATGTGTGGGTTAAATAGACCAGGATCTTTGCACCTATTTAACATTTCAAACACTCCACAATCATTGAGCATCTCATCGAATACACAATATGATGAATAACTGCAATCGTCCACTATGAACAACAATATTATTCTGACTTGAATATTTGTTAAAAGATTCCACAACACAATCCAACTGATATTGGTTCAGTTACTAAATTATTTAAACTATTAAATCTAAAAAATCAAATTAAAATAGTAATTGAGCATGTAATTATGGAAAGAATTACAACACACAATCCTTGTGATTAAGAAACAGGAAGGTACTTGGAGATCAAATTGAGCGGAATAATTAGTCACTCATAATCATGATTGGCACACAACAAGGCGAAAAGGTAAATACCAAAGAAGAAAAAGAAAGAAAGAAAAAACTGTATGTGATTATCTACACTGTGATGTCAATGTCTGGGCTTTACGGAGAGATCTGTATTTATACAAAATTAAACCTAAAACATTAAATGAGTAAATAACCCTCCATAAAAAATCTGTTGAAAATATTTAGGTGCCTCCTTACTGTATAGCCTTTATGTACCGACTTGAAGTCCAATTTTAACTACTTTCCAGTTCGAATTTGACCTCGGCCCTTGGATAATATTTGTAGATCTTTAAGTTATCTGCACAAAAAGAAACAAAAATCAAGTAAATATGAGTTATGTGACAAAAGTTATGGACAAAATACGAAACACACTCAAATCTGTTAAAATTTTGTGAATGGTGTTAAAATAATAACAAACATTTAACTAAAATCTAATTGGCCCAATTCCAGAAAGATGGTGTAAAACTCTAATAATTATCAACTGATTTATCTTTATGGTTATCATTATACAATCGAAAAAGTGGTAAAAAAAATAATTATCAAATTCCCCACACTTGTCCTTTTGTACTCATAAACAAAATCTAAACCTAAATAACATAAAATAAAGGCTAAATAATCAAGATTGTAACCATATTCAACAAGCTACCAATAAAAATGTATTTGAGCAAGGAATATCAAATCAAAATTTATTTTCAAAGGTTGATAAACAAAGTGTGGATTTCTCTCTTATCAAATTAATCAATTTATACAACCAATTATGCAATTGACAGTCATGCTGGCTTCCCAAAATAGTGTATCTCTCTCACTCTTGAGTGTTTAGGGAAGGTATATAACACTAAAACTATCTCAATGAACATTGTCTTGCCATAGGCTTGCAAGTATTCTAATTATCCACTTCCGAAACACAAGTTTACATCATTTAAGAAGACTTTATTAAGGTTGTAATGAGGTTAAGATAACGGGTAGGAATCATTTTATTTTTGGCTGAGTAAAATAACTCCAAATATTGTTAAAAGAGCATGGCATATATATTTTTTTTCAAAAATCAATCAAATTGATCATGAATACTACCTAATAAAATTCAAATCACTCAAATATATCCAACCCAAGTTCTCGCTGAATATTTTTCTTTTGTTTATTTATTTATTATTATTATTATTTTCTTTTTTTTTCTTTTTTTTTCAACCATACATGGTCAATCAATCTTCACCTCCCCCCACACCTAGAATGTTGCACGTCTCGAGCATCCCCCACACTTAGCAGCTTACATAACCTAAAAGAAAATCATCATGCTCAATTAATAATCACAAGAAAAGACATAAATGGTCTTACACAGGCTTATAATGATCTAAATGAAAGAATGAAATTATATAGGCTCAAAGAGGTTGACAAAGGATATTAGTGTATAGGATGATTGTATAGTTAAGTAGGTGAAACAATAAAAATGTCTCAATCATAATAACGCAAACAAGTAAAGATACAGTTTGAAAACGAGTGAGAGCAAGTTCTATAAAACAACATTCATGAGAGGTAATGTCACATAAGAAAGAAAAGAGAATGGTATATAGATGAATCCATTCATGCAGACCCAAATAAGCTCACAAGGTCATAAAATGTCATACATGTATAAAAGTCGAGTGCATAATCGGTTTAAGACATTTATCAAATTTCATATAAGAAATAATTCAACCAAGTGAATCAACCAAAAATTAGGGGTTTAATTTCGAGCTTAATACTAATAAAAAGTAGAATGTCGAGAAGGTACCAGTCAAAACAAAATTGCAGTTTCTAAGAGAAGTAACTATACAAAAAAATGAAATAAACTGAAAGAAAATACAAAAGAAACAAATAAGATAAAATACAAAGAAACAAGAAAAGAAAAATCAAATGAGAGAGAAAAATCCCTCGTCGCTTCTTAGATACGTGGCATTAGTGAGCTCCACGTCTTGCTCCTCCACTGTTCTAGGAACACCTTCATCATAGTGCTTTAAACGCTACCCATTCACTAGAAATGTGTTCCCTATCCTTTCACTAGAAATGTGTTCCCTGTCCGTTCACTAGAAGTGTGTTCCCTGTCCTTTCATCAGTAAGCTTTACTGCACCATATGAAAAAATATTGGTAATCACAAAACCACCGTCTCATTTGGATCGCAAGTTACCAACCATCAGTTTCAGTTGAGAATTAAAACGACTATGACTACTCCTATTAACACTACAATCTAAAAAAATAAAATCAAATGCATGATTGTGATGAAGTTCATATTCACGTTCAGGTGCGTGTTTAGATTGAGTTTTAGTCTTCTTCAACAGATAAAAAATCCTTTCTATCTCTGGATAATAAATATTCAATTCATAAGCCTTGCTCCTATTCGTACATTAGCATTGATTATAGTAACTAGTAACAAAAATATAAATAAAAGAAAAATTATAAAATAAAGAACTATGAGGAGTCTCCGACAACGATGCCAAAATTTGATACGCGTTGCCGAACGCGCCCCTAAACTAGGAAGCTAAATTTGTAATATAGCTAACCTAGGTCATTCTTCCAGAGACTACTCAATCGTTCTTTTAAAAGAATTCAAGGATTTTAATAAAATAATTAAATTTAATAAAATAAAATTATAATTTTAAATAGTTTAGATAAATGCAAGTAATAAAATAAAAATATGATTTTGAATAGATTAAATAAATTCAAGTAATAAAATAAAATAAATTTTTAAACAGATTAAATAAATGCAAGTAATAAAATAAAAATATAATTTTAAATAGATTAAATAAATACAAGTAATAAAATAAAAATGAAAATTTTAAACGGATTAAACAAATGCAAGTAATAAAATAAAAACAAAATTATAAATAGATTAAATAAATGCAAGTAATAAAATAAAAACAGAGTTTTAAACAAATTAAATAAATGCAAGTAATAAAAACCAACCCGAACTTTCTTCGGCTCTTTCAAATCCCTCATGGGTTCTTAAAAGAAGTCTTTACATGTGTAGGTTAAATAGACTGAGATATCCCCACTGTGAATAACAATATTATTTCGACTTGAACATCGATTCAGAAATTCCACAACACAATCTAATCGATATTGATTCAATTACTAAATTAATCCAATTAATTTTATGTGTGTCTACATGTGCGTGTATGGGTATGGGTGTGCGTGTGTGTGTGTTTTGTTAAGTTGTAGAAAATATTGAAAATATTACATGTAAACATGTAACTTGTAAGTGTAAATTGATTCCATTGCTCGTTCGTTATTCGAGATGACTAAATCTATCTATAATGTGAGTTCTTTCTTTTGTAGGATTTCCTTAAAACATATTATCAACATTAATTATAATTATTCTCAAAAGTATGTCGATAATCAATTTACATATCTCTTGTAATGATTACAATAACAACTATTTAAAAAAAATCTTAAAAGTAACAACTAAATTATTGTATGTAAATGTTATATATTCCCCAAAATACAATATGTTTTGACAACACATGATGTTGTTGTCATTACACATAGAGCTATCTCATTATATGATTTAAATGAACCAAACACATAATCTACTCTAAGGGTTTGTTTGGTTGAGTGTGTGAGTTTGAGAGGAAAGTGTATGAAAAGTTAAGTTGTTTGGATGAAGGGATAGATGATGAGAAAAGAAGAAATTTTTTATAAAAGTTTGTGAGTGATGTTATAGGTGTAATTGATAAAATAATTTTTTAATAAATAAAATTATAATTAAAATTAAATATAGTTAATTTTCCTAACATAATTGATAAAATATTATTTAAATATTATCACTACAAAAAAAAAAATTACCGACGAGACAAATCTATCAAAAACATCTAAAGTTCGTCGGTAAATTGATTGTATATAAATTTATCAACGGATTTCTGAGTCCGTCAATAATTATTAATGATATTTTGAGTTTGTCGGTAATTACCGACAGATTTAAGATAAATTTGTCGGTAATCTGTCGATAAATTTAACGACGGATATCTGTCAATAAAATCGTAACAATGATATTTTACCGATAGATAAAGTTATGTTGATAAAATTCCGTCGATGATTTAACTTTTTTGTTATAGTGTTATTAATATTTTATTATTTTTATTTTACAATTTTATTAAATTTATTATTATATTAATTATTATTATTATTTATTATTAATTATATAAATAAATATACTGAAAGGCAACTTTCTTCCGTAATCTTTGCAAGAGAGTGAAGAAAGATTATGTGGAATTTTTTTCTCCAATTTTGTTTTTAATTATTTTTTATTCATGGGTATTCTAATTTCCCTTGTTATTCCACGCTTTCTATGTTTTCATCTGGCGAAACAAATACACCGTAATTATGTGTTGTTAACTGGGAGATAGAAGTTGTTAACATTTATACCACGTACAATTGCAAACATGTTAATGATTAGTAATGCAAAAAGATAATAAACTATAATTTTGAACTAGAACCTTAATTTGTTCATATGGAATATCAACTTTAGCTCTCTAACAATCTCACGAAAGCAATTTTCGATGTCATATTACAAGCAATGATTTTCTTCTTACTTAGAATTTATGGATTTGTAAATTGATGAAATAAAGATTGAGTAAATATTGTACTATAAGGTACAACAATTTATGTTTTCCCCCACTACCTAACGAAGGTGTAGGAAAAAAATATGGGATTTTTACGAAAGCAAAATCTTCTTCATTTTGGGCAAAACTATTCGTCCCAATTACAGTACAATCCTATCCACTTCTTCTTGCACTTCCATGATTTTCTCTTGCACTAACACAGAGAAAACAAAATTACCATTTTACCCTTCAATTCATCTTCTTCACCCATTTTCCTCTTCATCGCTCCAATAACCCCACCTCATCACAGAGCAATCCCCTGCCTGTAATGCTAGCACTTAAGTAACCCCTACCTCTAACCTCATCATCAATGAATATATTTTGTATTCTAAATTATAAAATCTATAATATAAAAATTTTGTTTTGAATTGTATAATTCAAAATATAAAAATATATATTTCAAATTATATAATAAAAATACAAATTATATTATGGATCGTACAAGAATACAAAATTTAATTATAAATCTAAAATACAAATATATTACAAATTTAACTTATGAATTGGAAGATTTGGAATTGAACATTTTAGAAGAGTAGTTTTGGTATTTCTAAATATATGGGGGGTGTAGGAGGAAATTATGGAGGCGCAGGAAGAAGCGGCCTATCCCTTGAGATGATGACCCAGTTTAATATTCCCAAATGGGCTTCCTCGGTTCGGGCACCCGTTTACCCATATCTTTACGCCCGTCGTCATCCCCTTCCTCCTTTAACAAGAAATCGACCACGGTGGTGCCTAAATTCACTGGTTGCAACGTTCCACTGGCGGAAGCGCCAAATTCAACATCCACACCACACCTCACTCACCCCTCTTCTCCCAAACCCAAATTCCTCAAATTATTTTCTTCCACTTTTCCTCACCAGCTAGGGTTTTCTCTTCCGCACCATGTCGAAGAGAAAGTTCGGATTTGAAGGCTTCGGCATAAACCGCCAATCCACCTACAGCTTCGAGCGATCCCAGGCCCCTCAGCGACTCTACGTCCCTCCCTCCTCCCGACACGGGCACGACAACTATGAGGACACTGACCTCGACAACATTGACTACGACGACAACAACAACGACGAAGGGAACAAGAACAGCAACGACAACGACGAAATCGACCCTCTCGACGCCTTCATGGAGGGGATTCACGAGGAGATGCGGGCGGCACCGCCGCCCAAGCCGAAGGAGAAGGCCGAGGACCGGTACAAGGACGACGACGACGATCCCATGGAGAGCTTTCTGAAGGCGAAGAAGGATTTAGGGCTGACTCTCGCGTCCGACGCGCTGCACGCTGGGTACGATTCCGATGAGGAGGTTTATGCTGCTGCCAAAGCCGTGGACGCTGGTATGATTGAGTATGATTCCGATGATAACCCTATTGTTATTGACAAGAAGAAAATTGAGCCCATTCCTGCTCTCGATCACTCTTCCATTGACTACGAACCCTTCAATAAGGATTTTTATGAGGAGACACCTTCAATATCAGGTACTTCCACTATAACCCCGGAATTATATTATGGCGTGTTTGGATTCATATTGACATACTAGCTAGCCTGATTTTAGGTAAATGTTCACATGTTTGGTTATAAACAGAGGAACTGATTGTTAGTCCAGAATTGATTTTGAGTCAAAACAACTTTTGGTAGCCTTTTATACCGAGTTTACTGATAACTTCCACGTAGAATGAAAACATTGAAACACAATTCAGATCACTTCAGAGTCAAATTTTGCTAGCGTTCACCCAAATGCAGCTAATCATTGCTCGTTGGTTCATCTTTCATTTTCGCCATGTAATGCCTTTGTTATAAATGATTTTATTTAACTCCAGGTATGAGTGAGCAGGATGTGAGCGAATACCGGAAGAGTTTGGCTATTCGTGTATCTGGTTTTGATGTTCCTAAGCCAATAAAGGCTTTTGAGGACTGTGGGTTTCCGTCACAGATTATGAATGCTATAAAGAAACAGGGGTATGAGAAGCCGACATCTATACAATGTCAGGCTTTGCCAGTTGTGCTTTCGGGCAGGGATATTATTGGTATAGCAAAAACTGGTTCTGGTAAAACGGCTTCTTTTGTGCTTCCTATGATTGTGCATATCATGGATCAGCCTGAGCTTCAGAAGGAAGAGGGGCCTATAGGAGTGATATGTGCACCTACCAGAGAATTGGCTCATCAGATATATCTGGAGGCCAAGAAGTTTGCAAAAGCTTATGGGGTACGCGTATCTGCTGTCTATGGTGGAATGTCAAAACTTGAGCAGTTCAAAGAACTCAAAGCTGGATGTGAGATAGTTGTTGCTACCCCTGGTAGATTGATAGACATGCTGAAAATGAAGGCATTGACGATGATGAGAGCAACTTACCTGGTGCTTGATGAGGCTGATCGAATGTTTGATCTTGGGTTTGAGCCTCAAGTAAGGTCCATTGTTGGGCAGATTAGGCCGGACCGCCAAACATTACTCTTTTCTGCAACAATGCCTCGCAAAGTTGAAAAGTTGGCTAGGGAAATCCTTACTGATCCTATTAGAGTAACTGTTGGAGAGGTGGGGATGGCAAATGAAGATATCACTCAAGTTGTTTCTGTGATTCCTTCTGATACTGAAAAGTTGCCTTGGCTTCTGGAAAAGCTACCCGAAATAATTGATCAAGGTGATACTCTAGTTTTTGCTTCAAAAAAGGCTACTGTGGATGAAATTGAATCACAGTTGGCTCAAAGAGGCTTTAAAGTTGCTGCCCTGCATGGTGATAAAGATCAAGCTTCTCGGATGGATATTTTGCAGAAGTTTAAATCTGGTCTCTACCATGTGCTGGTTGCAACTGATGTTGCCGCCCGGGGTCTTGATATCAAGTCAATTAAGTCAGTGGTAAACTTCGATATTGCAAAGGATATGGACATGCATGTCCATCGCATTGGAAGAACAGGTCGTGCTGGTGACAAGGATGGGGTTGCATACACTCTTATAACTCAGAAAGAAGCACGGTTTGCTGGCGAATTGGTCAATAGCTTAGTTGCTGCTGGTCAGAATGTGTCTGTGGAGTTGATGGATCTTGCTATGAAGGTAACAACACCTTCGATTATATTCTTCTATTCATCAATCTGTATTTAGGCTTTTAACTTGTTTAATGCTTGCAGATTCTCTTTGATTGTTTCTGGTTCATGCAACTGGGTTTTTCGAATCTTCTTTTATCCTCGCGTGATACTTTTATAGATTTTGTTGGTTTGTTGTAAATGTCAATATAATAATTCTATTTTCATGGCAAAAATTTAATTAGTAATAAGTTTTAGGCAGAGTTATATGAGCGAGTTAATGGCAGTTGAGGTGGTTTAATAGGCTGAATACATCAGAGCTAAGGGACTGTTTGTTTCCTAACTTTGAAAACTGTTTTTTATTTTTGCAAACAAGAACAAAAACTTTTTCTGAAATTTGTTTGCAAGAGTGATATCCCATTGCTAATTTTTAAACTAAAAAACTCAGAACCTCCTTTAGTTGTTTTGGTTTTCTACTTTCAGTTTTCTATTATTCAAGTCCTTGCATCTTAAGATCTTCTTCCCCACTTGTATTCTCTAAAAAATAAAATATGATCTGTATTTGCCTGTTTGAAATTAGTTTGTCTTTTGTTAATGGTTTTAAAATCATTGAGTTACTTCTTTTAAATATAAATAGTGTTATGTGGAAAATAGATGGGTAAGGCTTTTTGTTGATGAATTGAATAATAAACAAAGGCCATGGTGGAAGTACACAACTAGGAAAATCTATTTGATATGAAAAGTTTGGTAAGGGCGGGGAAGTATAAAATTGTGCCGGGGCACTTTACACGTTGTCATCTTGCCTTCTTCAGTGTAATCTCTGATGCACAAAAGCCTTGTAACCTAATCACTTGCATCTGCAGAATAATAAATTAGTTCTCATAACCATTTATCTTATTATAACTGTAGGATTAGTTCACTAAAGCATTCATCTTGGAGGTGCCTTTCTCCTTTAATACTATTGTATTTATTTTGCTTATATTGTTGCTGTGATATTTATGTTTCAAAAAACATGTCTTTTGATATTTTTAGATTATCTGAAATAATAAAGGTTCAACTCCCTTGTATAGGTCTTGAATTTATTTAATGACTTTTGTCTTGTAATTCAATAGGACGGGAGATTCAGGTCGAAACGTGATGCAAGAAAAGGAGGTATGAAATGCAACTTTCGTTATTATGAATCGAAATAGTAATTTGCTGAGCAAAAAAACTGCGGGATATTTATTTGCAAGTAATTAAATCTGATCTCTTAATATGTACTGTGCAGGTGGGAAAAAAGGCAGAGGTAGAGGTGGTGGCGGAGGTGGACGTGGTGTGCGTGGAGTGGATTTTGGCTTGGGGATTGGATACAATCCTGAGTCCAACAACGCACCATCTAACACAGTTCCTACTCGATCTGCCGCTGTAAATTCTCTGCGGACGGGAATGATGTCACAATTTAGGAGTAACTTTGTTGCTGCTTCATCAAACTCTCAGAATCAAGGATTCAGTAACAATACAAGCATGGCCGCTAATAAGAGACCGGCACTCCCTGGTTTTGTATCTGGTGGATCAATTGGTGGTGACGTGAATACATATCAGCACACTGCTTCACCCAGTCCTGCTTCGCCAGCGGTAAATTCCAGCACTCAAGGTTCTGGAGTAAATCCTGGTCAGAAGAGCACGAATAGGTTAGTGTTCGGATGTGTATTTGCTGCATATATATCTTGATACATAATTTGGTTGCTAATGTTCTTACTTTCTTTTGGCTGCAGTTCTAAACCCAAAGAGAGGCGGAGGCCATCAGGTTGGGATAGATAGTCTGTCACATGGAATGACATCACTGTCAAATGTATCAATGTTCTTATATTTTAGGTCAAAGTCAAGAATTTATTTTCTTTGTATAATTAATCCTCCAGTTTTCAATCACCTATATTATTTTAGCTTCTAAGTTGTAGAAAGGTTTGAGGATTGTTTGGTTCTATTTTTTTTTTTTGTTTCTGAAAGCAGCAGTAATGCCTCTCTTATCACACGAAACATGATTAATTACTGGATAGATCAATCAATACAGTATTGGGTAAAGAACGTAGTTAAATCCTTTTTTCGCCTGTGAATGGATCATACAAAGGTATATGTCACAGCGACTTTTTAGGTTGTCATTTGTCATGTTAAAGATGTTAAAAAGTACTTTTGTTGATATATTCATCGAATTATTTAACTAACATTTTTAGTGAAAATTTCTTTTTCGATTATTGAGAGTCACTATAAGCTATTATGTCATGTTGTTATAGTGAAAACATACAACTTTCTTGTGGTTTGATCGTAATATATCTTTTGAAGTTCTTTGTGAAGAACAAATTTGATTTTGAAGTCTTTTCTCTTTTCCTTTCCCTCATATATCTAGAATATATATATATATATATATATATATATATATATATATATATATATATATATATATGTATTCCCAAACCTGTTGGGATGCCACGTTTAGGTGGCAACAGAAAATTGAAAGAAGGTGAATTATGTATCATCTTTTCAGTTATAAGTAAAAAATATAATAACAACGATAGTGAATTAGTTTCTTTTTTAATAAATACATTTTTCACCGTCTCCGTTAATCCATAATTACTGTATATAAATATTTTCTTTTTAAAAAATCAATGCTTCTATTTAAAATTTCCATATCTTGTCTTATACATGTTTGCTGAATCTAATACCACTAATCACACTTTTATACAAAGGAAAAAAATTAAATAAATTTATTTATGTTTGGTGGTTAAAACAAAAGAAAACTCATTGTTATTTATATCTCCCTTTCATTGGCACACATTTCAGTATTAGTAAACTACATATTTTAGGCTTAAATATATTTTTAGTTAAACTTGATATTGGAAAAGTAGATCAAAAATATGCAAATTCATTTTTTATATCAACTTTGTGATGATAAAAGACTGTCACTAAATATTAAATTTAAATGTAAATACTAAAATTATAATATAAATTTAGTCTTTTATCAATTTTGCAATGATATAATTTATCAATAAATATTAACTTTAAGTGTAAAGGAGGTGTAAAATCACATTTTTTAAAAAATTGGAAAACTAAATTCATCAATTTAAAAAGTAAAAGAATCAAAGATACATTTGAAAAAGAAATATAGAATAAAAAACATAATTGTTTTATTCAGGTTAACTTTTACTATTTTTATTTTATTTTATTTATGTCTTATTGTTATTTGTTACAACAATGCACATTACCTACTATCATTCACGTGAGTTTTTTTTTTTTTTTTTTTTTTTTTTTTTTTTTTTTTTTTTTTTTTTTTTCAATAGCGATTGTTCAGTTACTATGTGCATAGGTCTATAAAGATAATTTCATTATCCATTAGCCTGTGTTTCTTTTATTCCTTATTTTATTGAGTGATTTTACCACCTTGTTTGATATTGTTTTTTAAAGTGAATAATTGATCACTTTTACATTTTCTTTTTATTTACTCGTGTTTTTTTTTTTCATAACAGCCTTTAATTTTGTTCATGATTCAGGTAATTTTTTTATAGTTTGTAAATATTTTTCATATTATAGATAAAGTACCAACCTGTTATTAATCTGTTTGAAACTGAATTTGATTTTCTTTTAAGAAGATATTCGAATCTCACAAATAAAAAAGAAACTAACATATATAAACTTTTTGATTTAAAGATTAATTATCAATAGTCATCATTACTCTGCTTAATATAAATAGTAGCGATTTGTTTTCGTTAATTATGATCAATATTATTTTCAATAATATGATCACCTAAAATATCATAGTCTTTAATTTTATGTCATGAATGCTTTAGTAATTAAGTGATCATTCTGTCATATTTATTTTTAAAATGCTTAAAAATACATCTAACACATCCATATTTAAATAAATAAGAGCGTATATTTTAAAATAAAAAGATGAAAAAAGTGTTTTTAAACATCTACAAGGGAATTTTACTCTTCTTTTTAATGTATATTTCAAACCATCACAGAACATGGTAAATAATTATTCACTAAACAACAGATAAGTGAGTGCATTTTATTTGCATTTTAAAGAATTATTTTTTTCAAATTACTAGGTATATTAAAAAAACCTCACAATATTTACATGTTTTTTTGAAAAGAAAAGACAAAATATTTCAATATAGATTCAAAATTTAAAATAGTACTAAAAATGAGTTCACGGAATTATTATTTTAAACATAAGAGATAATTCTTGAAAAAAATATTTATTTTCTCAAAAGTTAATTAAAAAAATGGTATAAAGTTTTTTACGTGATCCTTTCTGTTTTTGTTTTCTTCTAGATCCCATAAACCCTCTTAGACCTGGGAGTGAAGTGGCTGTGCCTCCATTAAATAAAGAAATATAAATATTCGTATGATTCTTCAGATCTGTTCCTCCACCTTAGGTTGAATTCATCGCCGAGCATCAGATCCAAATGACGATCGGAGATGCTTTTCTATGCTTACTATTCATTGCAACTTGTTGGATTTCAGCTGCTTCGGCTGATTCCATCTATGGCTGCGGTGGTTTTGTCGAGGTAAAGTAATGTGCATTCATATCAGCCTTTGCACTGAAAAACGCAGTGAAGAATTGAAACGCCGATTTCGTCGTGATTAGTATTACTATTGATGCTCAGAAACTGCGATATTGATTTTCAGTCATTTGGATTGGGAAAATAAATGCATGGATCTGAAATTTGTGCTTTAACACACTATTCGTTTGTGATTTCTGTTTTTTTTTTCATACCTATTTCTGATGAATTCGCTTGTTTATTTTAGTGAGATGTTTATTTTTTTTTCGTTTTTTTTGTAATATTCGCTTGATGTTTATTATTGCTTACAAAGTCGGGTTATCGCAGGCGAGCTCATCGTTGGTAAAGTCGAGAAAACAAACTGATACCAAGTTGGACTATTCAGATGTCACGGTAAGTGCGTGTAATCTGCCTGACTCTTATGAAACGAGTAGTTTTCCTTTACAAAATGTTTGAAAAGTGGGAGGAACTCGAACTTTTATAGAAAGAAATTCCTTTCATGCCTTATTCAACATCCAATTCCTTTCTCTTCTACCACTTTTTTCCAGGTTCAACTATCTTAGCAGCAAATTTATGTTGTCCCATCGGTAATATCCACTGCAAAATTGAAAAAAAAAATTATATTAATAATAAGCTATTCTTACAATATACAACCATAGAAAGCAGAATCAGAAAACGTCATGATATTGGGTATATTGATAGCGCTTGCATAAACTTCTTGTAATATCCACAGCTATATTTGGCTATATTTTGCTGTCTCATCTTCTTGAACTTGAGATATAGATTGACATTCCCTTGTTATGCAAACTTCTCCCAAAGATGGTGTTTGAGGTGGTCATCTTCTTCAGCGAGCCTTGCATAAAGACCGGAAGTTGGATACCATTTTCAAAATAATCCTTTTTGCCACGATGACCATATATATTCTATCAAATTTTAGTGCCCTACAGAATTTGTTCTAAACCTTGCTAAACACTACATAGGGAGTACTCTCCTAGAGTTTAGCAAGGATTGGAATCATGAAAAAAAGTTAAGGACATCATCATTGGTATTTATGCATTAGTGGCTAAAGGAGATTACTACACGTTGGACACATCAGTGGGAGAAGTCTGTGTAACAAGGAAGATGTCAAGACTGCATAACAAGTTAAGAAAGAGGAGATCACAAAACAGGAATGTTTAGACCATATTGGAGATTCAAAGAGTTTGTGAAATTATTATCAATATAGCCAAATATCAAAAAGATTTGTCTTATTCTAAGTACTTATAGGAGATAAAAATAGGTAAATTTTTACTTCCGCTTTTGGAAAAGTTGGGTGAGGTTGCTTTTATGAAAGTTGGTGCACAAATTGATTTTAACTCGTGGGAAAAATTCAATTTATTTTACTTTTTCATTTTTCTTCTAGTATGAGCGTTTGCTTAGATGTTTATTCATACAAGACCTAAGTACCTCTTCGCTGAGCTTTTAGTACACGAGGGCTTATGCCATAGATTTGACTAGGCTTTTATGCAGAAGTTTATTTTAGACTGGGCCACAGTGTTATTTAATTAGCTTTTATTACACGAGGGCTTGTGTCTTAGATTTGACTGAGAATATTATTGGAATAAGCTAAAAAGAGATAAAAGAGTGTATGAGAGTCATATGCTATTTTCATAAACTCCAGTAAGCTCCCCATAAATTCTTTCAAATTCCCCCTTTACTATACCCTTGGTTCCTTTTTATTTTAACAAATTATTTTGCACGATAGCTGTAATGATGTTACTGGCTTCAGTGGCTTGTTACAGTAAAACAAGACATTCATGAAAAAGTCCTATCTCGTCCTTTTTGCTATATACTATTATTGGGAAAAGGATGTGGTGTTGCTCATCCAAGTATTCATTTCAACTTGCATCCAACAACATTTAATTGATCCATTTGTTGTAGGTTGAGCTTCAAACTGTGGATGGACTGGTAAAGGATAGAACACAATGCGCTCCAAATGGATACTATTTTATTCCAGTATATGACAAGGTGAAATTTACTAGAATTTGTACACATTTAAGTTTGTTTGGGCAACTTTTGTCAGCATAAATGCAGAATGGTATATCAATGCCAGAGGCATGTTCATCATTCAGTTCTTCTCAATGCAATTATTTTCATCACAGGGTTCCTTTGTAATTAAAATTAATGGACCTCCAGGATGGACATGGGATCCAGAAAAGGTTAGTTATTTATCAGTTATAATCTGCATGCACGCCTCTCTTTCTCAATCTTGATGTAATGTCTGATTATTTTTATGATTCTGACACTCACTTGTTTCCGCCCCTCTTGTCCTACAGGTTCCAGTGGTTGTTGACAATAATGGTTGCAATGGCAATGAAGATATAAACTTTCGTTTCACAGGGTAGGCTATTATTCTGATTTTTTAACTTCACATGGGTTTTGAAATGTCAGGGTGAATAATATCCTTGAGGATGTAGTTTTTAACTGTACCCAATGATGTCATGTAATCCATGTAAAAAATTTCTTGTTGAATAAGGCTATTGTTATTGTTGTATGTCCTGTGCATGCCATGCTTGCTTATGCTTTAAATTTGAAATTACCTACTAAGTTTTGTATGTTTTAGGTTCACTATATCTGGTAGAGTTGTGGGAGCTGTAGGGGGAGAAAGCTGTTCAATTAAAAATGGAGGCCCATCAAATGTAAAAGTTGAATTATTGTCCCTTTCTGGGGATCTTGTCTCTTCCGTCTTAACTTTATCATCAGGGAGTTACTTGTTTACAAACATCATTCCAGGTAGGGGAGTCTGTGCTTAGTTGTTTACTTTGGTTGGAAAGTTATTGGCTTTCAATTCTTTTATTATGTAGGGAGCCTTGTACTAGTGGAATTATTACTACATATAAGAAGTTGTCCAAGATTTATATAGGATTAATATTTACGTGACATGAAGATATGTTGTGTGTAAAAATATATATGGTTTACAGATAGGCGAAATTAATTTGAAATTTTCACACAAAAGTATGATTTTACTGGAGGTAAACGCAATTGGTTGAGAAGTACTTGAGGATGAACCAGATGAACTGGGGGTGAATGAGATTGTCTAATTAATATTATGTGCTCAGAATTGTTTTGGACAAAAAAAGTGGAATGAAAGTTTAGTTGGGTAATTAGGTTTAATGTATAAAAAATATCTCTTTCTGCACTTTGAAATGAGTGGGTTGGAAAGGGAGCATTTAATGATTATTACTTTTCCAAGTAGCTTAGATATTGTGTGTATGGAAGTAATGATGTTTTTGTTGTGTCAAAAGAGAAAAAGGAGAGGCACAAAGCTGTTGAATTTGTGTGTTATTATACACCAGAGTTTGATTTGTATAGGCTTATTACAAGACATACTAATAATGAGGGGATATTTTGTTCCCCTAAATCAGACGTGACTGCACTATTTTCTCAACAACATATCTTATCAATTGACTACCCTATAGAATCTTGAGATTTAAGAGTCCTGTGATTTACTTTCTGCTCTCTATCCTAATTTGTCTACTACTAAGAAATTTCCATGAAAGATCTCTTTTGGGTGTCTTGTTTGTCCTTGATCAAGATGGGCTAACATGATCCTATAGCTTTAAAGCGTGTGTTTATCGTATACTCCTCTTCTCAAAATGGGTATAAGTGTTGCCATTCTCCATACGAGAAATTGTGTCCTTGGATGTCACCTTCGACGAGGAACAAAATCATTTCACTCGACCTTACCTTGAGGGGGACAATCTTATGGAAGATAGGGAGATTCATTTTGGAAAACTTCTCCTTTTCCAACTCTTGAATTAACTTCTCATGACCTTAAAAAGGAACCTGAACAAGAAGCTTTGGCTCAAAATGAATCTAAGAATGCTCCAGCTAGACTTGAAAACAATACATGGTTTGAAAAGGATCCGTTTTACACAAAAAATCAATGGTGATTACTAGATCAGCACTCACTCGAGCAATCCAACTCCTTAAGTCAAACAAACTTTGATTTTCCAATTTTATTGGATAATCCCTCAACTTCCCCAAATGAAATAGACCCCAGAACTTGATTAACAGCTTTTATCATTCAGTTGGCTTTAGAAAAGGAACTATAAAAAGTGTACTAAAAACACTTCACAAATTTTCTCAAACCCTTTAAGCTTGAACTCCATCTCAATTCTCACTAATGTTTGTGAGGCATTATTTGGTTAAAATTGGAAGCAGACCATGAATACATAAATGGAGGCAGTGGAGAATAACAACATGGGTGTTGGTTTGTTTGCTATTAGCCAATTGGTTGTATATACAATAAAATCTAAGGTAGATGGATGGATTGAGATATACAAGTTGAGGTTAGTAACTAAAGGTTTCACTCAAACCTATGGGATAATTGCTGCAAATTATAGCTGAGAACTTCAACAATTTGAGATGAAGAATGCTTTCTTTCTAGAGGAGCTTGAGGAGGAAATCTATGTGGAGGTCCCATTTGGATATGAAGCTTTTGGAAATTCTGTTACAGGTTGAAAACTGTCCCCAGAGCATTGGTTTGGGAATTAACTAAGGTCATCTCAACCTTCAGATACAATTGAAACTCAAGGATAATTTAGATAAAATCTTCAGTGTGTATGTTCACTCACTGGCAAGTGTGTGTATATATAAAAGATGTTATAAAGAAGAAGATGAAAAGAAGTTACAATGAGTACACCTATTTCCTGAAGTACAAAGTAGATACAAATAGAGTTAGATTCTAGAGGCTAGACAACATATATCATATTATTTTCTAACACCCTCCCTCAAGCTCGAGCCTACAAGTTGTATGTACCAAGCTTGGATCACAAAAATTGAATCGGGGTGCCCTCAAAGACTCATGTTAAACTATAGGAAAGAGAGACTTTTAGCTAAAACTGTGTACTTCTGATACAACACATGCTTTATTTGTGTTGAGAAAATGAAATCAATACAATAAATGAAGCAAATTTGATATCCTCTAATAGTAAAGATATGGTACCGGAATAAATGAAATCAATATAATAAAAGATAGGTAACTCTCCTTGCAATATTAGACCAATTCTTGGTGTCTTGTGTGGTATGTAAGGGGAGGGGGCGGAGAGGAGAATAAAATATCGGTTTCTGTCTTCTCTCAAGTAATAATACTGTCTGAATAGAGAGTTATTATTTTCTATTCTTCAATTATTATTGCTATTGTTTTATTCAAAATCAATTATTATTGCTATTGTTTTGTTCAAAATCAATTATTATTGCTATTGTTTTATTATTTTCTATTCTTCATCTCCAAGTTGGGCAACACTCTTGATGTGATTGCAGGAAAATATGAACTACGTGCTTCAAATCCTGATATGGAAGTTAAAGTTAAAGGTTCAACACAGGTTGGATATTGTGCTTGCATTCAGCATTTTTCTTGTGTTCATGCCCATTTCATGGGCGTCACATTTTATTGTCATGATACATTTAATGAACTTCCATATTGTGCTTACTATTTTTCTAATATTGTGTTTCTTGCAGATTGAATTGGGCTTTGGAAACGGGGTAGTTGATGATGTTTTCTTTGTCCCTGGATATAGTATCAGTGGATTTGTTGTTGCTCAGGTAATGTTTGTTGAAGGGACAAATCATTTTCTAAATTTCACTTTCCTTTTGTAACTGCCATATCATTTTCTTTGAAAAATTATTATGTAATAATCTAGTGAAAGATCTATATAGTTCGATGACATACAACAACAAAGCCTTCTCACACTTGTGATTATGTCGTCACATAGAACTAAAAGTAAATTCTTGTTTGCATTGCTTTCATCTATTCACATTTTTATGAGTGTTGAAGGATGTTTATTTTCTCAATCAGTTTAAACTTCTAAAATAGTTTAATGTGGCTTATAACTTGACAGTTTAATTGAACCTTTTTCATGTATTTTTGCCTTCCATTTTGGTTCTTCCTTTTTTCCAGGGAAATCCGATTGTAGGAGTCCATGTTTTCTTATATTCAGATGATGTTTCTGAGGTGGAATGTTTGCAAGGCTCTGCTACTGGCCCACGACAAGAAATAGCTCTCTGTCATGCTGCATCAGATGCTGATGGAAAGTTCACATTCAATTCAATACCTTGTGGTAATTACTTATTTGAGTTCTTATTCTGTCATATACCCCCTCTTGATGTGTCAAACAAAGTGTGGTTTAGCTGAAGTTGAGCCCTATAAGGAGCTTCTGAAACATGTTATTAATGTGTCTGATAGCGAGTGTTGAATTTCTGTGCCTATACATTGATGAAAAGGAACATTCTTTCCCAGTGTTTTTGTCATCTTGTTTGTAGTTTGTGCATTTAATTTTTAAACAAGCACTGACTACTTGCAATTATATGTATGCAACTGTGTTTTCAAAATTCCTGGAACTTCACCCTTAACATACATACGGCAATTAGTCTTCTGGTTATGGATCATATTAAATTTCAGTTCAAAACATTTCTTGTACTTACTCTACAGTTGTTAGGTATTGAATAATTATCATCTTGCTGTTCTTGAAAATTGCTATTGCATACTGCTAGAACCTATTTTGCTTAATTTAGTGCTTGCACTTTTTTTTTTTATCGACATACAGGGAGTTATGAACTTGTTCCCTACTATAAGGGAGAAAATACAGTATTTGATGTTTCACCACCCAGCGTCTCAGTTAATGTCAAGCATCAGCATGTAACGGTGCCTCAAAAATTTCAGGTAGCCTATATGGATAAAATGTTTCATACACGAACCATCATCACTTTTTGTTTGCTATGGCATGCATAAAAATACTAGTGCTATCGATGTGGGGTAAATAAAAAAAATCGAATTATGTATTACAATTGAGTTCAGGACTGCAGGCCTAGTGAAATTTTCATTAAATGAAATGTAAATGGTGGATTATGTTTGAGTATTTCCGAAAAATCTATTAAAAAGTAACTGCTCTTTTGCATGCTAGCTAAGCTCTTTTGCATGCTATCAGAGGCATGCTAGCTAAGCTCTATTGCATATTCATCTAGTGCATATCCTTTTTTTTTTCTAATTTCAGATAAGATTCCACTTTAAGAACGACCTTCATTTTTTTTGATAATTTGGCATCAAACTAACCAAGGATAGCTTATATTTCTGGTTATCACTTAATTTATTAAAATTTAGAAGTAAATACTACTGCTGAAAATATACATGAAAAATTCCAAAAGAAATTGGAAATTAAAACTGGAATTGCAAAATATCTAGGTACCAAATATAGATATGACTGTTTTGAAAAGTTATAAATATTTCACATTTCGTACGTTGAAAAAAAAAATTGGTTCGGTCATAACACTTGCATTGTAATTTTACTGATATCAATCTATTATTGGGTTATGCGTATGGTATTTTGCTCTCAAGTATGTGCTATCAATGTTAATTCTATCAGGTAACTGGATTTTCTGTTGGAGGCCGTGTAGTTGATGGAAATGGCATGGGAGTGGGGGGCGTCAAAATCATAGTTGATGGTCATGAAAGATCAATTACTGATAATCAAGGGTATTACAAACTTGATCAGGTATTGGTATTAATACGGGTAAATGTGCTTGTGTAAGCTCGTTAAATGGAAAGATATTTTATTTTGTTTTAGTTTAGGACACAAGTTTCTGAATCTTTTGGTCTTGAATTTTTGTTAACTTTTGACTTAGTAATGTTTCTCTTGTCGCTTTTCTTGTTTATTTGTATGAGTTTGTTTTTTCTATCAATCTGAGTAAGTTTTTTCAATCTCCCTGGACTGTGGATATCAATTAGAGCCTAGGCCAGCGTACTTTTTCCATTTTTTTTATCTCATTTTAGATTGTTCTGATAATATCTTTAAATTGATTGTTTTTTCTTCTACATTTACATTGACATTTTGTTTTACACTTTCTTTTCTATGTTATATTTATTAGGTTACATCCAAGCACTATACCATAGAGGCCCAAAAGGAGCATTACAAATTCAAGAATTTGGAGAATTATATGGTAAAACATATCATAACAATTCTAGTGGAATTGAGTTTATTATACTGCTCTCTTAGTAGGATGATGAAATTCTTAGATGGTGTAAAAATGCTGCCGTGTGGCTCTTGTTACAAAGTCTGTTTACTTTCTCAGGTATTGCCAAATATGGCTTCAATAGAAGACATCAATGCCATTTCATACAATCTTTGTGGTTTGGTTAGGATGGCTAATGGTGGTTTGAAAGCAAAGGTCTGCATATTCTCTACACGTAATTTATTTTTAGTAACATTTTCATGTTAAAGTAAAGTTGATCTTTTGATAATTGTACTAGGTAGCTTTGACTCATGGACCTGATAATGTGAAACCACAAAAGAAGCAAACAGATGAAAATGGAAAATTCTGCTTTGAGGTATGTTAGCTTGGTGAGAATAAATCAATAAGTTTTTGTCCTTTCTGTAGTGTTGACAGTATCTCTTAATATAAAGTGGATACAAGTAGCTTAGCAGAAAGAGAAAGAGGTTGGATTTTAAATAACAGATTCAACCTTATGCTCTGGGAGTGTTAGCTTATTTAATAAGCAGCATGTTACCATCAAATCTATCTAATTTTATTGTACTTTTTTTTTCTGTTGGTTGCAAGCATTAGGAGGAAAGTTCTAACCTTTAAGCTATTTAATTTGTGACATACTTTTATGTTTGGTGATGCTAGTTTTATGAACTGAATTTGGGATCCCAAAAGCATTAACCATACACTAGCAAAAAATAGAAATTCATTGTTGCAGCTTCAAAGCTTATGGCATAATTTTTCTAAGGTAGTCTTTTGTTTGGATGGCTAGAGTGTTAGTAAGGGATTTGATTTAGATTTGCGGTATTTTATATTAAATATTTTTGTTGAAATGTCAAAAAAGGGCCAATTTTCAGCATCTGCAGTTCATAGGAGAACTTGTGTTTGAAGATGATTCATAGCTACTGTCCAAATCTTGTCTTGAATTATTGTTAAAATAATTTTTTTTTTCTTTAATGATGTTTGTAGAGTATCTGCTGAAATTATATTGTTCATTTCTCAGTACTGATATACAAATTATTTGCTTTACGTCTAGGTTCTTCCTGGTGAATATCGGTTGTCAGCAATTCCTGCAACTCCTGAGAATGCTGCTGGACTCATGTTTGCTCCATCTTATATTGATGTTGTGGTCAAAAGTCCCCTGTTGAATATTGAATTTTCACAAGTAATTTTTCACCCATATTAGCTATTGGTTATCTTGTGTTCTTAGTTTATTCTTCCTTTTTCCTGCATCATCATGCTGAATTCTATTGGGGGGAATCAAAATTAGAGTCCTATATTGACATAGTCATGGTAGTCAAAATCGAGATCTTACACAAGATCATGTAAGAAAATGTATAATTAATCAAGAGATTGTAACACGGTTTGGAAGATCCTACAAAATTATGAAAAGAATGAGTGGGAGCAAATGAGTGTTGTAAGATCCTACAAAATTATGAAAAAGATGAGAGTGAGTGTAATGTTGAAACTATAGGCAAAAGGGAGTGTTGACAGGTATATGAGGGGTATTGGAAGGGACAGTTGAAACTGAGAAAAGAGGGAAATTAAGGATTGTTGTGGGTTGCTCAAAGGTAATTTGTGGGGGGGAAAGGGACTGTAGCAAGGGTTGTCAGGGCTTTATTTTGGGTGGTAAAAGGGAGTTCTATGAGGGGTAACATAGGTTTATTTTGGATGGTAAAAGGGGGTTATATGAGAAGTGCATGGTTTATTATGGGTGGCAACAGGGGGCTGTTACAAAGGTGCTTTGGGTTTAGTTTGGGGGGTAAATGAAAAAAAGAAGAGGGTGCAGTAAAGTTGTTTTAAAGTAAATGGGAAAAGGTGAAAATTACTTGCAGAAAGAAGAAAGAATGGGGGTATTGGGTCCAAAAGTTTGAAGATTATAATTCTTAAGGAATTGAAATTTAAGTCTAACTCAAACCCATAAAACTGACTAGTGAGGTGAGATTTGTATTTACTTATTTATATACTATAATTTGGCATTATCTCCAAATGTGGGCTTTTCAACACAACTCCTCCTGCCAAGAACTTAACATCTCGAGTGTGCGACTAGAGGGAAACCCGATAATGATTGACATGAGACCCAACAAATATAAGTTCTGAATGATTTTGATATCATTTTAAGAACGTGAAATTTAAGTCCAACCCAACTCTACAAAACTAACTTGTAAGGTGAAGTTTGCACCTATTTATATACAAAATTTGGTCTTATCTCTAGTTGATATAGGTTCTTCAACATTGTGAACTTAACCCATGAAGAGCCAAATAGGAAATACAGAAAAGTGTTGTGCCACTGCGAGTTTCGATATTCACTAATGATCCCACACGATCCGTGGAATACACAATCTAGAGGTGAATCAAACTGGGAGAGGGTGAAGAAGATCATAGAAGCGTACAATCTTATGGTTCAACTTGTCATTCTGACTACCTTGGATATAGTTAAGCATGAGATGATCAATCTTATATGGTTGTATGATTTGTTAAGCAATATTAGTATGTTTCACATCAATAAATTTCACATGATTCTCAATGATGTTCTTTTGTGGCTAGATGTGTGTTTATGGTGTTGTTGTCAATGAGGGCAGTATGGTGTGTGAATGTGGTGTAATGGTTGTAAAATATTTGTAAGCAAAGAAAATAGGAGATATATTTCAAAAATTGAATTTCTTGTATAATTATCCAAACACTAGGTTTTACAGATGATGGACATTAAACTAATTTTATTTCATGGTATATTAAAACTCTATCCAAACACAACCTAATCATAAGATCTAGTTCCTGAGGTTAGTGTTGCTTAAGCTTTCATACACTTTATATTCATCATATCTATAGTTGATGTGAGATATCTCATCCAAGGTCTTAATTTACTGCATTATTGGAAAAAGTGAGCCTCGTGCAATAAATGTAAAAAAGTAGAAGCAGTCAAAGGGATGCTGCTCTGTAGAACCTTGGCAGAACTTGCTGCTTCTGCATAGGCCTCAGATTTGATGCACTTACCTAGGCTATCGGAAAATATAAAGGAATTCTATCGGAAACTTCGTCAGGCAGTTATTTCACTGTTAGCACCACTCAGAAAAAGACTCAGAATATTATCGCTATGTGGTATTATCCTAAAACATAAACATTGCAGAGAACAATGATGTGCAACAGAGTATCGTTGCTTTGATACCTGAATTTTATGAAGATTGTGTGCCTGATGCATTTTCTCTATATTCTTGCAAATAAAGATGTCATGTGTCCAAGTGTGTGCGGTAAATGTAAAATCAGTAGAAGCACTTGAATTTGGATATGATAAAACAATCAGCTAGTGTCTTGCTCCGCTGATATATATTTTATATATAAAAAGAGTACAATATAACGAAAAGTTAAATCCATGACACTCAACCCTTAGGCTAGGACATACACCCAAAAAGCAGCCTTATGAAAGCTGTACTATACAATAACAATCATAATTTTAAAAAGCAACAAAGAAAGAAATGTCATCTTAGGCATATATTTATTACATATTATAGGAAAAACTGTGCCTGAGTGTCTGCTGTAAATGTAAGCGGTAGAAGAAGCCAAAGGGATTCAATCATTAATAATATCTAATGTTGATGTGAAATTTCATCACCCCCTTCATATTCTGAACCATTCATCTTGAATATGGAGATTGTAGAACCTGTTTTTTCTTAATATTATACCAAGAAAGCCATGTAGCCAGGTGGCCCTTGAGAAGAGAATGGCCCAAGTTTTTGTTATATTCTGGCCATATTTGTTATATGGAATATCAACATAATGGAATACATTTTTTTACTTGAATTTTATTTATTTATTTATTTATAGATTTTCTATACTGTTGAGTTTTTGTTTGATTCCTCTTCATTTTCTTTAGGAATCTTTTTGATCTTTTACGCACAAATATAGGGACTGATTTTATTGTTCTATTCTGATTATGTTCCTTACGATTGTAGGCTCTGGTCAATATTCATGGTGCTGTATCTTGCAAGGAAAAATGCGGTCCATTTGTTTCTGTTACTCTGGTGAGACAGGTTGAGAAACATAACGGAGAGAGAAAAACAATTAGCTTGACCCCTGAGAGTAGTGAATTTCACTTTTCAGATGTTATTCCTGGAAAATACAGGCTTGAGGTTGATTTTTTTTTATTTTTTTTAATTTTGCATTCCCATCTTATTTGTGGTTTTTCTAGTAGAATCTCTTTAGTTGTTTATAGTTTTATTTCTGGATTTTTTTTTTTAATTTGTTAATACTTTTGGTCCAATGTCAGTTTTTTCTGGAAAGTTCTGATTTGTGTGTTTTGGCCACTGTAATAATATTTGTTTTAGGTCAAACACAGTTCCCCTGAGTCAGTCACCTTCAAAGATAATTGGTGTTGGGAACAAAGCTTCATAGATGTAAATGTTGGTGCTGAGGACGTAGAAGGAATCCTTTTTGTTCAAAAAGGCTACTGGGTCAATGTTATCTCCACTCACAATGTTGATGGTTACCTGGCTCAACCAGATGGGTCAATTGTGAATTTGAAAATTAAGGTACAACAAATATAGCGGACCCAGAGTACTAGTAAGTTGAAGCTTCACAAAAATTCATTTATGTTCTTTTTGTCTTATCTGCAGAAAGGTTCCCAGCATATATGTGTAGAACATCCTGGTGTACATGAATTTAGTTTTGCTGACTCGTGTATCTTCTTTGGGAGTTCCTCGGTGAAAATTAATACATCCAATCAATCGGTATGGAGAATTCAGATATCCATGATTACATTGTTCAGTTTTTCATGTATTATTATATTTGGTTCTTTTGAGGATTTTCTTCCATAATTTTCCTTTTTTGTAGCCCATCCACCTTACTGGAGAAAAGTATCTTCTTAAAGGACAAATAAGTGTGCAGTCAGACTCACTTGATGCATTGCCTGAGAAAATAGTTGTTGATATTAAACATGACGGAGCTGGTGTTATTGATCATGCTATAGCCACACTGAAGTCCCATGCGAAAGATCAAACAGATACTGCTATATTTGAGTATTCTGTTTGGGGAAATCTAGGAGAAAAACTTACCTTTGTTCCTTGGGACTCTAGGTACTTATATTTAATCTTACTGGTTGTTCGAACAATTTCAATTAAATTTCTATTATAGTTTTAATGGCTTTTGTAGAAGCAGATTCGATCAAGAAAGAAAATCGATGGTGTGAATACATAATAGCAACTATCTCGTTTCATCTTTGCCTATATATCCTGAAAGGATTGACGGTGTACAACTTGTAAAATAATACAGTAAAGTGGATTGATACTATTTTATTCTAACTGCTAATTCCTTTCAAACTGTTTCAAAAGCTATTTTGAATTATGGTGTTACATCCAATATCTCGAAAACGAAGTTATAAATCTTAAAATTGTATTGTATGTGTCCGGTTTTCCTCTAAAGTTAAACACTTAAATTAACTTACCTTTTTTTATGATTTCATGGTGTTTATTAGTGTATTGTGCATATAATGCACACAATTCTGTGATTCTGCGTTTTTTAATACTTTAATTACTCATTTTCATTTTTCCTTCCTATCCTTCCCTCCTCTCTGTAGCTTTTGAAATGAAACTTATTCAAGCACTACTATCCACCCAATTTATACCATTGATTTGTTCTTTTTTGGTTATAGGAATGATGGGCAGAAGAAACTTTTATTTTATCCGAAAGAACATCAAGTAAGTATCAAAATATTAGTTTGTCTACTGATATTTTTATCTGACTAACTGAGTTTTATTTGCAAAATCCTTTTCCGTAGGTAACAGTGACAGATGATAATTGTCAAGCTTATATTCCTATATTTTCTTGTCAAGTGGGTGCATACATTGAAGGATCAGTGTCACCTCCTCTTTCTGGTGTCCATATCAGAGTTTTTGCTGCTGGAGCCAGCAGCATTACTTCGCTTAAAAGTGGTGAACTAGTTCTTGAAACAACCACTGGTACCGATGGTTCCTATGTGGCAGGACCTTTGTACAATGATATCGGTTACAATGTCGAGGCTTCAAAGGTAGTGTCTTTTCTCTGAACAAATTAAGTAAAATTAATGTCTTATTTTTAAAAAATACTAGAAGAGATTCAGTTTCTCTACTTATCTGTGATGTTTCTATTGCCATCTTGGTTTCTTACATTGTTTGATTTATTGTTTTTGTTTATATTTGCAGCCTGGATATCATTTAAAACAAGTTGCACCTCATTCCTTTACTTGTCAGAAGCTTAGTCAAATTTTAGTACACATACATCACAAAGATAATGCTGAAGAGCCCATTCCTTCTGTTCTGTTATCTTTGAGTGGTGACAATGGTTATAGAAACAACTCAGTATCAGGGACTGGAGGGACATTCCAGTTTGATAATTTGTTTCCTGGAATGTTCTATTTGCGTCCTGTTTTGAAGGTAATATACTGTAACTGGAGTACTGGACATAATTGTTATGATGTTGTATTCTACTATTTGTCATGTCCTTCACATGCAACCTTTTATCAATCAGCTCTAGTTCACATGTTGCTGCACTTGCAGTTAACGATATACTTGATTTGATTATGAATCCAAAATATCCCTTACAAATGATTGCGTTTTCTTTGTGTATCCATATACCAATACTTCATTAATATGTATTTGTGAAGTATCAAAGCGTTTAAAAAAAAGCTGTGGAACCTTTTCTCGTATTGAAATAGAAATGGAGCCTATCCTCTTTAAGGATATTGCTGAAGGGAATTAGATTGGTACTGTTCCTTTTTATAGGTAACACTTTATAATTTTTTTTTTTCTAATATCGAAGAAGCATGTTTTTAATTTGGATTTGAAGGATAGTTATATGTTTGGTATATGCTTTATGAATTTTTATACAAATCTGAATTTATACCCGGGATGTATTGCTTCCTATATCACCATACTAGGCTTGTATGATATCCGATATCCATTGTATCTGTGCGTCATATATTCTTTACACCCAGAGGTGTGAAAGGCCACTTGTGATTGACAAAAAGAAATACATGAAAAAGAAAATGACAACTGTCACATTTCATTGTTAAGTTTGATCATTTTGTTTGCTTATCTAGAATCTTCACGTTTTTTTTTTTTTTTTCAGATTGAATTGGTCACCTTGTTATGCTAGTAATTTTCTGCTTGTGTGCTATTCAACACAATTAAGAATAAGAAGTTGCAAAGTTTGTAAATATCAGGAATATTTAGAAGTTGATGATTAAAATTATGCTTGTCATTGCGGAAAGCTACATCTTTGGCAACTTCCTTATTCGGTGTATATTCTTGTTATGTTTTCTAGGAGTATGCTTTCTCACCTCCAGCACAGGCGATAGAACTTGGAGCAGGGGAGTTCAGAGAAGTTATTTTCCAGGCCACGCGTGTAGCCTACAGGTTTCACTTTGTTATTTCACCTTAGTTGCCCCCTTTCTTTCATTTAATGCAACGATAAGTAATTCTAGCTTTATTTGAATACTGGTTCCAATATTTTCTTTAAAATCATTGAAAATTTGAAACCAACTGTCCAACACTATCTTTGAATGTCTTTCCCTTGGATTAGAAAAGATGTCTAACTCAGGTTCAAGTATTGTCTTGCTTTTATATCTTTTCCTGATTTATGTATCTGTTCTCATTTGCTATTTCTCTATTGATATGATATTTTTGCAGTAATTAGTTATACTGAGACACTAGACTAGTTTTGAGACATATATAAATGGACTGTAGACTGTTTAAAACAAGGACATCCTCTCATTTAAGATCTGTGGGAGGGGCCACTACTGGTTTAGGTGGGGAACTTTATTCTAAAGCCCTGGGATGGCCACTCATCTGGTATAGGTCTGTTGATATTGGAATTTGGGTGAAAGTAGGAGCGCAACTCAACACATCTCCATGAAATTATATTTTTAGTAGTTACACATAATATGTTCTTTGAACTTGCATCTCAGGCCAGTCCCACTGCACCTATTTTAAATAATCCAAATTTTGCACATACCTCAAGTAGCAAGCACATTAAATTCTTTTTTCTCTTAAATGCTGAATTGTTTCTTCAATTCCATTTGAATTGGTAGTTTATTTAAAAGATGTATTCAAGTATGCACGACTTAAGTGTAATGTAGATTGAATGTTATCTATCAAGTGTGTATGATTTTAGTGTTAGGCACTACACGACATTGCATCAGAATTGAGATGCAAATCAATGCAAGGTGATGAAACATGCAAGTTTCCTTATGTGAAAGCACCTAAACAGATAAATTATGCTGGTGAATAGGACAGACATTATAAAACTAGTATCAGCGTAATCACGGACAGGCAAACTGCAGAGCAAATTGTGAATCGACGTGTTACTTTTTTTTTTAATATATTTTATTACCAAGTAATCATATTCAATTGCTGTACACCCCGTAGACTTCTCTATCTTTTCCTGTGTTTGCACTTTCTGCTTGGGCATAATTTACTCTGGAAGATGCTGAAATTAATAAACTCTTACAGTGCTACTGGTGTTGTCACTCTGTTGTCTGGACAACCCAAAGGAGAAGTTTCAGTTGAAGCCCGGTCAGAGTCAAAAGGCTATTTTGAGGAAACAGTGACAGATTCCTATGGAAATTATCGTCTGAGAGGACTACAGCCTGATACTGTCTATGTTGTCAAGGTGGCTAGAAGGGATACTGTGGGCAGTTCTAATATAGAACGTGCATCTCCGGATTCAATTGCTGTGAAGGTTAGTTTCCGGTAACTATCGGTTTTAAATGTTGTCATTGTTCTGATCCTATAGTAAGCTTGTTGGTTGATGTTCCCAGGTTGGAACTGAAGATATAAAGGGTTTGGATTTTATAGTTTTCGAGGAGCCAGAAATGACAATTATAAGTTGCCACGTTGAAGGAAATGGTACAGATGAACTACGTAAACATCTGATGGTAGAAATTAGGTCTGCCAGTGACCTTAACAAGATAGAGTCAGTCTTCCCCCTGCCAATTTCAAACTTTTTCCAAGTGAAGGGCTTATCAAAGGGAAGACACCTTCTACAGCTTCAATCTGGTCTCCCACAAGGCTCGCTTAAGTTTGAATCTGATATCATTGAGGTTGACTTGGAAAAAAATGTTCAAATCCATGTGGGCCCGCTGACATACAGGATTGAAGATCAACTGAAGCAGGTTTTTTCTTGTCTCCACTCTTTCTATTTTTGCCTGCTTTTGCTTTCTGTTTTCTGTTTTCTTATGTTGCTATGGTGCGGCACATATTTTTAATTTTTATTTCTTATACAATGCAGGATTTGACTCCTGCACCAGTATTCCCTCTTATAGTTGGATTCCTAGTTGTTTCACTATTTATTAGCATGCCAAGGTAAGATTGATATTCGTCCCTTTTCACCTTAACTACAACTAGTTTTGAATTTCTATGGTCATGTATCCTTATTGATCTCCTTCCCCTATCACTATATGAAGATTGAAGGATTTGTATCAAGCCACAGTAGACATACCCACACCAGGAGTCAATGCGGCTTCAAGAAAAGACGTGAAGAAGCCAATGTTGCGAAAGAAGACTTACTAAATCTCCTGTCCGATCATTGAGGCATATGATAGTATAACTGCTCTTTAGAGTCTTAGTTAGATTAATTTAATAGCATTCACGTTCACTGATAGGCTTGGATGTTTTTCTTAATTAATCCGGAGGGGGAAATGCAAAATAGTGTATAATAATTTTTCCTTTATTGTTAGTATAATAGTATTATTTTACTTTTTGGCTGCGTAGCAAACGTCTTTTTGGCTGAAGCAGCATGTATTTGTTGCTTCTGAATTTTTGTCATTTTATTTTTTCGGCCAATGTATCGAGCTCAAACATTTTGACTCGTTGGTACTGAATGAAGCCAAAATTTTCTTCCTTGTCAGTGAAGAATAGAATGGTATTACAATCTGGTGGTCATGATGGAGGTAGAAACATGGATTTATGACGTCGAGTTCTGATTTAGTAGACAATAGTTTGCCACTTTCACTACAAGTAATCTTTGTACGTTCAAGATCTCTTATTGTGTTAATTATTATTAATTATTTTTATTATAAGGTTATAAGTTTAAGATTTGAGTTTGAAAAAGGTTTATTGAAATATTTTATTATTAATATATATTCTTTTTATTTTATAAACATTCATAATTAATTAAAATATTAATTCAAGTGAGTTTTATACGACTTTTTTTTTATTAAAGTAAAATTGTAAGAAAATTTAGTAAAATTTGTAGCAGATAAATTAAAATTTCATAATAAATTTTGTAAAGATCATTTTATTTCCAAGAAGTATTGGTTATTTTAATTCTTGAATAACAAGATTGTATTTTAATATATGATTTAACGAAAAAAGTAATTTATTTCTATCTGTTGAATTGTACAGTCTATTATAAATATATTTATGAAGTATCTTTATTTTGAAATATCTACCTTGCAAATAGAAGAGTAACAATAATAAGCATTAATAATTTATATATAATGAGCTTTTTACATAATTATATAAATAAAATTGAATAATTTATAAATTTATGTAACAAAAATGCAAAAGAATACAATTGCTTTTAAGTCTCTAAAAAGTTATATGGATTTTTTTTTTCTTTCTCTGTTAAATCTAGTTAAGAGAATATAACTTGTACACCTCAATATTCACCTAACCCATTTTATTTTAAAATAAAATATCTACGCACTTTGTGCTACCACAATCTAGCAGGTAACATGTTTTTCACACTCCACCTCTAGTCATTTTCTTGTCAGCATTAAAAACTTAGTAAGAATCTACAAATTAAAAAGATAAATATCTTATTTTAAAGTACAATTTATAAAAAAACTAAAAATATAACTATATCAAATTGAGTAACTAAAATTGTATATTTGTTATACATAAACTAATCAAACCAATACACAATTACATACACTACACACAAGAGTCTCTATTCCAAACTTAATTTGGCATGTCTACTCTGATAATAAATAATAAAATACAGGTCTTTCTTTTAACTTTTGCAAAGATTTTAACTATTTTTCCTTTGTTGTTAAGCTCAATGTTGCCATTTGTTTTTCATTACATTTTGTTGGTTTGCAGATGTCAAAAGTAGGGTTAATATTTGTATTGTAGTTGGAAGTAGAACCTTCCAGTTCTGTGTCGACAATGCTTGTACCTGGACTGTTCGAGACAAAGTGGGTGATAAAGTGTCAACCAAAGCATAAAACAATCATTACATCTACAGTTGATTCGGATTTGTAACGCGATTGTTTTTAACCTTTTTACTATAAAAATATAAAAACTAAATAGTGTGATAAATTCTAAAAATATTATAAAAATGTGTTAGAATTGTAAAATAGGGTTGTTCATTTTTCTTATTCATGACTAATTAATGTATGTGTGAAATGATAAGTTTGTATATACTCAATAGATGAAATAAACATGTTTTTTATCAATGCTTTTAAAAAAGATATCATATATGAAAATTTACAATAAAAGTTATAATACAGTAGAAAGAGAATAAATTTAAATTTGGAATATAAAAGAAGATCAATTTAATTTAGACGTGTGGAAAGTTATTAAAATCCTTGAGTAATTATAATTATTTAATGACTTAAAAATATTATGTATATTAACTTTTCTTATAATAATAGTAATATAGTTTTACATGAATATTACTAAAGATACTTTAAACCATTTAACAATTATAATTTTCATTTAATTATTAATAGTAATATTAATTTTGGTTTACATTTTTAATTTCATTAACTAATTAATAAACAATTAATAATTTAAAATAAGCATAAAAAGAATAAAATGCGAATGAGATGGGTGTGGGTCTAAGTATCATTTTCATGTTTGAAGTAAAAATTTATTTCCATTCTACGAAAATGTATTTTTTTATCTCTTCATTATTAGAAAAGGGTTACTTATCTTATCATTATATTAATTGAATAATTTTTTTAAAAAAATAATATTATAAAAATACATTTTCTTTTCTTTAAGTGTTCAATATAAATATATATATATATATATATATATATGTATATATATAATTATATAAATATTAAATAAGAATATCAAATAATAATTAAATAAAAGTTAAATAATTATAGTAAAGATTAAAAATGATTAAATGTATGATTAAAAATAAGTACAAGTTAAGAAACTGATAACAAAAAATTAATATAAATTTTTTAGGTTATTTAATAAATTAAAGATGTTTTAATAATTTAAAATAAAAAAAAAAAAAAAAAATAAAAAAAAAAAAAAAAAAAAAATATATATATATATATATATATATATATATATATATATATATATATATCAGATTCTTATATTCAATTTAGAAAAAAATAAATATTACTCATACGTATACTTAAAATTCTTTGCCAAAAATTAAGACGAATTGAGATAATATATGTAAAAAACGAAAGATTATGTTCAAAATAACATCTTATATAATATGAATTACTAAAAATAGAAAAATTAACACAATATTGATTAGAAAATAAGAATATACTTTAAAATGAAAAACATATGTAAAAATACTAAAGTTTAAAACTTATAAAATCAAACACTAACAGTACCCTTATAAAATAAGAGTATAATTTAAAACGTATATAGGCTGATGAATGTAATCTTATAGTTAGCAAAGTGCTTATCACTTAATTTATATTATAAGTCTTTAGTTATGAACATAGCCGTCGTACTGTGTATAAAATAATTTTAAACCGTCATTTAGTTACATAATTATCGTTCATATAACTCTTAATATAATTATCATTATATATGTTAATAAACTTATCATACTCTTTTGCATTTGAATGATAATGTAAAACTACTTTTTGAGCGTCTAGTCTAGGCTTTTTTTTTTTTTCTTCTATTAGTTTATTTTAAATATATTCCTGTAATATTTAAGGCAATGTTAGTTTAAAACGTTAATAATTGCAATTAAAGTAAACACGTACCTAAATCTAATAGTTACATTTTAAGTATTGAATATATTTTTAACATTAGTAAAGCTTTAAATAATAATTATTTCGGTACAAGTGTTAATGAAGATTCTTAAACTATTTGTTAAAAGCTAAAAAACTAAAAGAAAATAAAATTTTAAATTATATTAAATGATATTTTTATTTGTAATTCTTTAATAATTGGTGCTGGATCACCATAAACAAAATCCTTATTATTAAACTAGAAAACACATTATCAGGGTGAACGTTTTATTTGGTAATTTGCTGAAGCTTATAGTGGAGAAAAAGGGTGGTAATGAAGGGCATCAAAGAATGACTTAAAAATTTATGAAGAGATAAAGGAGAGGCAACTATACATGCATACTTAAGGGTATATGGACACGTAGTTTTTGGTATGGCGGCAGATGCACTAAGTCTGGTTGAGAATTTTTGTGCAATAAGAGGTACCACGCGTGGCCATCAACTATATTCATAATGGCAAGTAGAAATTAGTGCGAGTAGCCACATCATTAACATCTTGTTCCAAACTCATGCTATAAATAGAGTGAAACTAACCCATCCAACTACAAGCTTTATCAAACTGCATATTTTCTTTTCTACGAACATATACAATCACTCGTTGAATAATTATGGTCATATTTTCACGTAAAGTTAAAATGCAGATCGTTTTACTCGTTATGATAATCATTGGAACAGTCGATGGGCGAAAACTTCAAAATTCTGGTGGCGTAGCAAATGGTCGAGCAGGTTTTGAAAGTGTAGGTACGGACTATATAGGTAGTGGTGGAAGTGCCAAAATTGATGAAGGAAGAAACATAGGTGGAGGTGGTGTTCGTGCTGGAGGAGGTGAAAATGTTGATGCAGGTGGAAGAGGTAATATAGGTGCTAGCAAAGGAGGTGGTGCGAGGGTTGGTGTGAGTGTTGGTCGAGGTAATAATGTTAGTGGAGGAAGTAATATAGGTAGTGGTGTAAGAGGAGATAAAAATGTTGGTGGAAGAGATAGTATGGGTGGTGCAGGAGGTGGTGTAGGTGTTGGTACAGGTGCAAGTGGAGGTGGTAAAGATGATGGAAGATGTCACATAGGTGGTGGTGTAGGAGGAGGTGGAAATGTTGTTGGAGGTAACATAGGTGACGGTGTAGGAGGTACTATTGGTGGTAGTGTTGGAATAGGTGGAAATGTTGGTACAGGTGCGGGAGGTAATATAGGTGGTAGTGTAGGAGGAGGTGGAAATATTGGTGTAGGTGGAGGAGGTAACATAGGTTGTGGTGTCAGAGGAGGTGGAAATGTTGGTGTAGGAGGAGGAAGTAACATAGGTAGTGGTGCTGGTGGGGGAGGTGGTAATATTGGTGGAGGAGGTAACATTGGTGGTAGTGTAGGAGGAGGTAACATAGGTTGTGGTGCAAGTGAGGGAGGTAGCATAGGCAGTGGTGCAGGAGGTGGTGGAGGTGGAGGTGGTAATGTTGGTGGAGGAGGCAACATAGGTGGTGGTGTAGGAGGAGGTGGAAATGTTGGTGTTGGTGCTGGAGGAAACATAGGTGGTAGTGTAGGAGGAGGTGGAAATGTTGGTTCAGGTGCGGGAGGTAACATAGGTGGTAATGTAGGAGGAGGTGGTAACATTGGTGGTGGTGCAAGTGGAGGAGGTAGCATCAGTAGTGGAGCAAAAAGAGGTGGTAATGTTGGTGGAGGAGGTAATATAGGTGGTGGTGTTGGGGTAGGAGGAGGAGGTAACATAGGTGGTGGTGCAAGTGGGGGAGGTAGCATAGGCAGTGGTGCAGGAGGTGGTGGAGGTGGAGGTGATAATGTTGGTGGAGGAGGCAACATAGGTGGTGGTGTAGGAGGAGGTGGAAATGTTGGTGTTGGTGCGGGAGGAAACATAGGCGGTAGTGTAGGAGGAGGTGGAAATGTTGGTTCAGGTGCGGGAGGTAACATAGGTGGTAATGTAGGAGGAGGTGGTAACATTGGTGGTGGTGCAAGTGGAGGAGGTAACATCAGTAGTGGAGCAAGAGGAGGTGGTAATGTTGGTGGAGGAGGTAACATAGGTGGTGGTGCAAGTGGGAGAGGTAGCATAGGCAGTGGTGCAGGAGGTGGTGGAGGTGGAGGAGGCAACATAGGTGATGGTATAGGAGGAGGTGGAAATGTTGGTGTTGGTGTTGGAGGAAACATAGGCGGTAGTGTAGGAGGAGGTGGAAATGTTGGTTCAGGTGCGGGAGGTAACATAGGTGGTAATGTAAGAGGAGGTGGTAACATTGGTGGTGGTGTAAGTGGAGGAGGTAACATTGGTAGTGGAGCAAGAGGAGGTGGTAATGTTGGTGGAGGAGGTAACATAGGTGGTGGTGTTGGAGGATATGGAAGTGTTGGGGTAGGAGGAGGAGGTAACATAGGTGGTGGTGCAAGTGAGAGAGGTAGTATAGGCAGTGGTGCAGGAGGCGGTAATGTTGGTGGAGGAGGTAACACAGGTGGTAATGTAGGAGAAGGTGGAAATGTTGGTGTTGGTGTTGGAGGTAACATAAGTGGTAATGTAAAAGGAGGTGGAAATGTTGGTGCTGTTGCAAGAGGTAACATAGGTGGTGGTGCAGGTGAGAGAGGTAACATAGGCAGTGGTGCAGGAAGAAGTGGAAATGTTGGTACAAGTGTGGGAGGTAATATAGGTGGTGGTGCAAGCGAGAGAGGTAGCATAAGTGGTGGTGCAAGTGGAGATGGTAATGTTGGTGGATGAGGTAACATAGGTGGTAAGTGTAAGAGGAGATGGAAATGTTCATGGAGATAAGGAAGATAATATAAGTAGTTGTGAAGGATGAAGTGAAATAGTTAGTGCAGATAAGGGAGATAATATAAGCAGTGGTGCTAGAGGAGATAACACTGAAAGAGATAACACAAATCGAAGTGTTGATCTTCTTATAAGTGAAGGTTATAAAATTAACAAAGGTATGGACGTGATAAAAAAATGTTATGAAATAATAGATATAAAAGGAAATGTTAAGATGAAATAAATAACATAAAGATTAGTCATAATAGTATTATAATTATAGTAATTAAAAATAGAATGTATGTCTTATTAATGTTAGATATAATAATAATGATGATAAGTTTTTATGATTAAATTTTAGTATTTTTGTAAAAAATAGTTAAGACCATGTTATTACGGTAGAAGTTGATAAAAATGTTATATATTTTGTATTTATATAAATAATAAAAATAAATTGTGTGTGATTTTATATATGTGAGATATTATATATATATATATATATATATATATATATATATATGCATTGTAACAAGGTAAATATGCATAAAGATAGTTTGTTATGTAAATTAGCTAAGTTCATAACTAATAAACTAATTGTTAATTAGTGAGCTCTTTTAAGTTATAGGTTTCGAGTTGATAAGTTAGTTGATTGGATTAAAAGTATTTTGATAAATCAATAAATGGAAGATTACATAAAAAAATAATTACATAAATTCTAGGCTGAATAGTTGATTAGTATAATAAATATTGACATATTTTATTTTTAATGTTATAAGAAAAATAAACAACCGTCTTAATAAATAATTTTAATTTTGTTAGTTTTATGTGAACTTAGTTAATGTTTGAAGTAATTGAACACATGTTTAATCTTTAGTAATTGTCATGTGTATTTGGTCTTTAATATGCAATTAACTTTGAAAAATGAACCTTTTATTATTTGATTTTTGCTTTCTATTATTTACTTTTGCTTTGTAAATTTAGAATTATTGGTAATTCCTTTAACGTTAATAGTGTATTAAAGTTAATTTTACTTACAATCATTACAATTATGTGTTTAATTACTTCAATCATTAACAAGATTCAAACAAAATTAACGGCATTAAAATTTTTCTCTTAAGACTGTAATTTTTTATTATATTAAAAACAAAATATATTAATATTTAAGTACTCAACCAACTTTTTAACCTACATTTTATTATATAAATAAATTTTTTATTTTTCAGAAAATATAATATTATAATTTTAGATATTTTTAAATAATTAAATTCTTCTTAAACTTTTAGTAATTTTGTTTATTTAAAAAGAATTATATGTTTTTTTAAACAAATATCAGATCTATATTAATTAAATTTAACTTTTATTTATTTATTTTAAAAATATGTCTTATTTTTTATTTAGATCTGATGAATATTAATTAAATTTAATATTCATTTATTTTAAAAAAATATTTATTATTAGTGTATTTAAAGTATTGTTAGGTTGAATTTCTTATTTACTATTTTTATTGTATCTAATTTTCAAATATCATCATCTAATGTTGCTTCAATCTGTAATATTAAATATTTTTAATATGAATTGCATAATAAACTAAAAAACAAAATCCATGAAATACTAAGATAGTGCAATAATTAATTATTTCCATAAGATTAAGATAAATAATAATGGATGAAAAGAATTAGGAATAACAAAGGAACATATTAAAATATAAGAGATAATGTTGTAAAAAAAATAAATAAATTGCAAGTTATAAGATACCTGAAGTAATCTCTAATTTATAAATTAGAAGTTTCTAAATTAAATTATTTTAAGATATTTTTGAAATACTTTGTTGGTCAAACTACTTTATAAATTAATCAAATAAATTAATAATTAACTTATTAGTGTTATCAAACATATTTGATATATTTATAGATTTGAGTATATAATAATAATAATAATAATAATTAAAAACCAATTTAACTTTTGTTAAATTTGCGAAATTATTTCAGGAAATTCTAAACTTATTGCGTGTGATAATAGGTAAAGAGTTCTAAATAATTAAGAGATCAAAATGTTCACTCATTTGATAACAAATGATAAAAAAAATCTAAACAACTTCTAATTGAAATATTGTCTACCGCCTTAATGATTTGGTAATAAAAACTAATCGCTAATTAATAAACTATTAATTTATAAGTTTCGAGACTATAGTCGATTGGTTTAAATATATTTGATGAATCGATAAAGGGTAGATTACATGAAAAGATATAATTATATAAATTTTAATGTGAATAATTATTTCAGTATCTACATATTTAATTTTTAATGTTAAGAAAAATAAACTACAATCTTAATTTTAGTAATGTTTTATTAATTGTTATGTGTGTTTGTTAAATGTAAAATTAACATTAATATACAATTAATCTTAAGATGAATCTTTTATTATTTGTTTTTTTTCATAAATTTAAATTTTTTTGTTATTCTTTCAAAGTTAATTTTATTTTTAATAAACACGCGTGAGGAATTATTAAAAATCAAATACATGTTTAAATACTTTGACTATTAGTAAAGTTTAAATAAAATTAATAAAATTTAAAAAAGAATTATTGATACTGTAATATTTTCTTATACTAAAAATAAAATATATCAATACTTATTATACTTAACCAACTATTTAACTTAAATTTTATTATATAAATATTTTTTATTTTTAAGAAAAATATATTGTTATATAATTATATTTTTATATTTTTAAAATAATTAAATTCTTGTTAAAAATTTTAGTATTTTTATTTATTTTTAAAAAATTATATATGGTTTTGAACAAATCGTTTTATTTGAATGAATTGATCTGACGAATATAAATTAAATTTAACTTTTACTTATTTATTTTAAATAACTATTTTGTTATATTTTTATTTAAATATGATGAATATTATTTAAATTTAATTATTATTTTTTATTTTAAAAAATATTTTTCATTTTTTAATTTAAAGTATTGTCAGGTTGAATTGCTTTTTTACTATTTTTATTGTGTCTAATTTTCAAATATCATCGTCTAATTTTACGTCAATTTGTAATATTACATATTTTTAATTTGAATTGCATAATAAATTAACAAAAAAAAAACATCAAATACTAAGATAGTACAATAAATAATTATCTTCATAAGATTGAAATAGATAATAATAAATAAAAAATAAAAATAATAAGAAAACATACTAAAATTCAAAGAATAATATTTGCAAGAAAATTAAATAAGTTGCAAGTTTCAAGTTACGTGGAGTAACCTCTGGTTTATAAAGTAGAAGTTTCTAAAATAAATTATTGTGAGATATCTTTTAGATACTTTTATATTAGTCAAACTAACTTATAACTTAATTAAATAACCTAAGCTACCAAACACATTTATAATATTAATAAAATTGAGTATATAATAATAATAATAATAATAATAATAATAATAATAATAATAATAACCAATTTAACTTTTGTTAAATTTACGAAATTATTTCAATGGATTTACGTGTGCTAATAGGTAGAGTTCTAAATAATTAGGAGACCAACATTGCACTCATTTGATAACAAATAATAGAAAATCTAGACAATTACTGATTGAAATACTGTCCATTCCTTTAATGATGCTGGTAATAAAAATAAAATCAAGTTTATACTTATACTTCCCTCGTCTCAAAGTTATTGTGATTTTAGTCTCTTTTTTAAATTTAATTAACTGATATTCTTAGTTATCAATAAATTGTTAGCTATTATTTTTAATAAAATAAAACACATTATTAATAGTATTTACGGCAAATAAAAATAATATATGTATTAAAAATGATGTTATTTTAGTAAAATATTTTAATAGAGGACACATTTGTTGTTTATTTTTAATATGTGTGTGAAACTTAAATTGTAGTGATTATGGAATGGAAGTAATATTTATTAGTTTTTTTTTTTTTAGTTTCAACCACTAATATAATTATATAATATAGCAGGTTAGAAATATTATGTCTCTAATATTATTTCTTATTGATAAAAAAATTATTGAAAATTTTTAAAAACACATCCTGTACTAGAATACATATTGCACTAATAGTTCCATATTTGTAATATGCCTTAACACCATCAGATCTACCTTTTCTTTATACTTTTAATGCATGTTCTGGGTCCAAGAAACAATTCACATATGAGAAAATTGCCTTATTGCCTTAGATATTCTATTTGTTATCCAAACCCAATATATATATAAAAAAAAAAAATCACACCATTCACAACTCCATTATTAAATATAACCTTATTTTTTTTTTTCCATATGCATCTCACAACTGCCACTCATTACTTTCTATATCATATTTTATGTTCTGCTCATATCTAAGAGATAAAATTAACTGAAATTTTATATTGTTTGGTTCTAAGCCGTTGTTAGTATACCTACCATCTATTATATACGTTTTATAAACCACACATCACATATGAAACACTAGATATAAAATTGATTGGTCTGTGCCTAAAATTATATGTTGTAGCCATACTATTCATTCTCACTCTCTGTACAAAATGGATTGCACTCGGTATAGCTTTAACTTTTTAAATCATAGCAAAAGACTTGCTTTTTTTTCGTATTACTCCTATTTAAAATTTCATATGTGAATTTAAATGTAAAATTGCCATTTTGATCATTCTTCCAGTTTAATATATCTTGTTTATTATAAGTATAATCATTATTAGTTCTTGCATTAGATTGGTTATCGAGGTCAATTCTTATTGAAATCATTCTCTTCTCTATTTCAATTTCCATTTCCATTCCCGTCTATTATGATAACATGAATATAATAAACTTAAAACAAACCTATTAGTTAGAGAAAAAAAAAATCGCTAACTTATGCTGTTTAGAATTATAAAAGATGACCCGGTTCAATTCTGGGCAATTTAGTTTGGAATTTAACATTTTTTTATTTTATATAAAAGTTTTATGACATTAAATTGGTACATTACCACTCAGACTCTTAAAATTTTAATTATTATTTTTGTTGATATTATTTAAATAATAAATACTTATTCAAATAATTTTCTTATTAGTTTTAGAAATATCATGCTGTCACAACTTAAGTTCTAAAAATTGTTAATATAAATATATATTGTCTAATTAACCCTCTTTAATTAAAGAAGAGTTTAAAATTGTTAACTTATTATTATATATATGTAAAGAAAATTATATCTTAATACAGACAAGAAAATTGGAGAAATTTCACAAGAATGAGAACGACACCGCCTTCAATCCAACCAAAACTTTAAGGTATTGAGTTTGTGAGTCTTTTTTTTTATACATTGTTCAACTTTTTCATTCCTACTCAATGTGAAACTTAGACTCATACTTGGATACCTAACAATTCAATTAATGACAAACAAGATTTAATAATGGAATAAGAAATTTATCACAATGATAAAGAAAATAAAATATTATATTTTGGTTACATATATGAGTTGATTGCACTAACATATTATATCAATACTTATTACACTAAAAGAATTAGTTAAAAAGAATACGAAAATTAAAAAAAGAAAAAATGGAGAAGCTACTAGATGGGAATATTCTTCTTGATTAAACTAAAGTTTTATGTAGAACCTTTGACATGCAGAGAAGTAAAATTAAATGACTTGGGAGATTAGACGTGGCTGTGAACTTTAAGCATAATCAGAAATAGACATTTAGCAAATCCACCAACCACTTCACACAAAGAATTGAGGGTCTTATCTAGCTTAAGTGTTAAGTATATATAGAATACGCTATTTTGTGAATTTGTTCCCATTATTTTTTTGCTGAAGTATTCTGGGTCATGACATTTGTTTTTGGTAAAAGTACTTAACAAGTTAACTCATAATTATTAAAAGCTAACTGGTAGTAAAAAAGTTAATTTATTGAAATATAAGTATTTGATAAATCGTCTTTGAAATAATTTATAAATATAAAACAATAGAAATATATATATATAAAAAAATAAATATATATATATATATATATATATATATATATATATATATATATATATTAATACATGTGATATTTTCATACAAAATTTATTTTATTTTATTTATGAAAATATATTTGGAACTATTAATAATTTTAGCTTCTTAATTAATTTTATTTTTATAGTTTTTATCATAGACTAGTTATTTTTTTTATATTTTTCAGTTCTAATTATCATATCTTTTTATATTGTATATTTTAATATTTATCTATATTATATTTTAAAATATTTTCAAACAAGTTTGAAATAAAATAAAAATATCATAGATTCTAGTAGACTTGATAGTTTCGTAACATATACTTAATCAGATCCAATTTAAGGTGAGGAGACTGATACAATAATAAAGGAAAGAAAAACAATATTTATTGTTCGGGCATGATCAACACTTAATTAAAGAGTTATTTGAATGAAGTAAAAATATATTTGCTTTTTTAAGCCTTTGATTAATCCAACTGAAAAGAAAGTATGTAAATTTTATGAAGAACAAAAGTGAAGAAGCTAGCTACATGGGATATTCTTCTTTGAATAAACTAGTTTTATGAGGAACCTTGGGCAGGTAGAGAAAGTAAAGAAAATGATGTTTCAAACAGTAAACACACACGTACACATATTTTAAAGTTTATCTGTTATTGAAGATTATCTCAACTTCAATAACGAATCAAATAATTTAAGAGTTTGTTAGGATTTTTTTTTTTTACTTAAACTTACTATCAAACATGACAAATAAAAAAATCATAAACTAAAATATTTTCTAATTTAATTTTTTAAATTTATCTCATTATATTTTACAGAAAATATTAACTTCTTTATATTTTTAATTTATAAAAAATTACAAATAATTTGTAATAAATACATCTACAGATTCTAGATAATATTTTATATCATATAAAGGAGATTAATTTATATTATTACATCCTTAATAACTTTATATAAGTGTTAATTTTTACTAATTCAGTAATTAAATTACAATTTCATATCATTATGATCATATACAATTTTGTTAAAATTCATCAAAAAATTATATGTTAATATATTTTTAAAAATATACTGATATTATTGCTACTTTTCTTTATATTCATATGCTTATTTTTATCCAATGTAAGATTAATACATTTATTAGAAAGACTTTCAATGCAGAAAATCCAGTAATAAATTATTAACTTAATACCACTTGTTAGTTTTAAAGAGAAATATTGATACTAATGAACCATAAGCAAACTATCTATAAGATATTGCATCTAACTTAAAATCTTAAAATAAAATGTTCATAATTTCTTTTTTTATATATTATCAGCTCAATATGTAATTTCTATCACACTTAAATTTCTAAGAATTGTCTAAGGTAAATAATGAAATAATAAAGTTAACTCAATTGAGTAAATTTCATGTACCCAATAACAAACCTAACATAGTAATCGTACTTTTGATAACTATTTTTTTTAAATTTTTTTACTTTAAAAAAAAAAAAGTAATATACACTTTAGGACTTGAAAAAGTAGGATGACAAAACGGGACCAACTAAACTTGTTTTTGGCTCAACATATTAAAAAGGTTGAAAAGTTTTTCAACCTTTATGGGTAAAGGGTAGTTAGCCTACTAGTTCTTCTTATAATTTTGTTATTGTAATATATATATATATATATATATATATATATATATATATATATATATATATATATATATATATATATATATATTAAAACACATTATGTAAATACTTTTTAAATCTTTAATAAATTAATTAGTATTTCTAATTAGATAAGTTAAAAATATTTCACTTAGATATTAAATTACTCTGTCATAATTAATAATCAAATTTTAATTTATAAACATTAATTATTTAAATTATAATAATATTATATATTTACATCCTTAAAAAAATATATTAAATATGTGAGAGTTCAAATTTTTCCAAATATCCTATAAATGGAAGCTTATACCAGTGGCTTCCTCGCACCAAACTATTTCCATTTTGCTACCCAGAAACATCTATTCTCCACGAAGAAGCATCATAACCAAACTTTTCATTAAATTCAAACAATTTTATTGAAGCAATCATTCACTTAGAAGACTATGTACAATGATTGTCAACTTTTGATAGTCCAAATTGTTTCAGTAGCATCTTCACTTGTTTGTATTACCTGATATTATCATTAAATCAACATTTAGACTCCTTTATTTCTAACAAAATGAAATGTGATAGCCCGTGCAACTCATGTTAGATTATAAAAATTACAAGCTTGTACACAAATTTTTGACATAAAAATAAACATTGATGTTCGGAAAATGATTTATTATTAGTTTAAGGTAAGAGAATGTACATCAATTATCTTCACTTAAAAATGGAAATGAAAAATGATATTATTTGCTCATACTCCACTAATCAACAATCACGACATGGTTAATAACGTGCACAACTCTGGTTAATATGACAGAGAAAAAAAATAGTATTTATTTTTTCAAAACTTACTTATTGTTCATTTCAATTTCTTAAAAGTGATTATGTTTTGAGTGTCATTTTTTATGGTTACATTTGTCATTTTCAATATCATTTTCATAGTGCTTTCACGTTTTTAATGTCATTTTCAATTACAGCTATATGATAATTATATTTTGTTTTATGGATATTTTATGTGTTATACATGGTTTTTAATATTCATCTAAATAATTAATTAAATAATAAATAATTTTTAGTTACACAAAAATTAAAAAATATAGTAATACTCTTAAATTAATTTTAAATCTACATACTTAAAGTTAACATTTTCATAAAATTTTAAATCTTAATTGACTAATTAATTATCTATTTTTAACATTTTCATTTAAATTATTTTATTTTTATTTTTTTTTCAAAAACCTCCTTTTTTTAAAAAGAAAAATCGGTTTAGGATAAGGGAAGAACAATTGGAGGCTCATAATTTGGACCAAGGACTGGAATTATGACCTTGAAAAATAGGTGGAGTCATGGCTAGAAAATAAATGGTCCTATGTCTACTTGGAAAAGGATGGGGAGAAAAATAAAGAAAACCGACACATTTATCAATATAATTTTTCCACTATTATTCAGTTTGAGACACTGTTTGAAGAGACTGACTACCATAATTCCCTAAATCCAAGGGCCACCTACAGTTAGTTCTTAAGTCAATAATTACATAAAAGCTTTTAGTTTCCCTGTAAAATAAGACTCATTAAAAAAGATTCCATGACTTCATCAGAACTATCTGCAACTGTCTTTAAAAATCCTCTGTTATCAGTTAAGATACACTTTTTTTATAGGGGTGAACATAAATAATGCTATGAATGAAAGAGGTTATTAGGTTGAGAAAATGAGTGATAGAAAGAAGGAAAAAAAGAACAAAAAGGTCAAGGACCCCACTTACAGCTATGATTCTCTGCCTCTGCTTTTTATCGCTGAATTCATACCAGTTTTGGCCTATATAATAATTCCATAACCCCCTCTTTGCGGTGCCACAATTCAAATCAAATGTTTCTTACAGCACTGTATACAAACCATCTGTGACACTCTCCATTCACCACCTTTCCATAATTATTCTCATGTTTTTCACATCTTATTCAATCTCTGAGCTTATATCCTTCTTCCACACTTTCATCTAAACTCTAAAAGTATCTTTTTCTTCTTTTCAAACCTTCAACTCTTAGTTACATAGTATATTCCATGATTTTTTTTTTTTTCTGTCCTGCCATAAATATAACCGAAAAATTAATGAATGCCTGTAATCTCCCAACCATCACTTGTTCTTGAAGTACTAAAAATTTTCTCTTTTTCATTCCTTTGAGAGTAGAATCAATCACCATATTGTATATATATCCCACTAGTTAGCTAGCTTTCTTCACTAATTCTCAAGGTAAGGTTTTTTGTCTGTCTTTGTAGTTTTGAATCTTTTTGTCCTCTGTTGTTCTTTGTTCTTGTTCGTTGTTCATTCTCCATGGCTCCTCCGAACGATCCAGTGAATGCCACGTTAGGACTTGAGCCACTGGAAAAAGTTTTCGACTTATCTGACGGGAAATTCACCGTGAGAGGTGTGCCGTTACTCTCTCACGTTCCCGAGAACGTCACTTTTAGCTCCTTCTCCTCATTCTGTGAACCTCGTGATGCTCCACCTTCCATCCTTCAACGTGTCATTGCCGTGTCACACAATGGTGGCTTCCTCGGATTCTCCCATGCTTCACCCTCTGACAGATTGATAAACTCCTTGGGAAGTTTCAGCGGCAGAAACTTCGTTAGCATCTTCAGGTTCAAAACATGGTGGTCCACCCAGTGGGTCGGAAATTCCGGTTCAGACCTCCAAATGGAAACTCAATGGGTCCTCATAGAACTCCCCGAAACAGAATCCTATGTCGTGATCATTCCCATTATAGAAAAAAGTTTCAGGTCCGCCCTTCACCCTGGCTCCGATGACCATGTCATGATTTGCGCGGAGAGTGGTTCCACTCAAGTGAGAGCATCGAGTTTCGGTGCAATTGCATATGTCCACGTGGCTGAAAACCCCTACAACTTGATGAGAGAGGCCTATAGTGCTCTCAGGGTTCACCTTAACTCGTTTAGGTTGTTGGAGGAGAAAACGGTGCCAAGAATTGTTGACAAATTCGGGTGGTGCACTTGGGATGCGTTTTACTTAACCGTGAACCCCGTTGGGGTTTGGCACGGGCTAAAGGATTTCAGTGAAGGTGGCGTGGCTCCGAGGTTTGTGATCATTGATGATGGTTGGCAAAGTGTGAATTTTGACGATGATGACCCCAACGAGGATGCTAAGAATCTTGTTCTTGGTGGGGAACAAATGACTGCGAGGCTTCGTAGTTTTGAAGAAGGCGAAAAGTTTAGAAAATACCAAAAGGGCCTTCTTTTGGGTCCTGATGCTCCTTCTTTCAACCCGGAGACGATTAAGGAGTTGATTTCGAAGGGGATTGAAGCTGAGCATTTGGGGAAGCGACGTGATGCGGCTATTTCAGCTGGGGGTTCGGATTTGGCGGAGATAGAGGCGATGATTGTGAAGGTGAGAAAGGAAATTGACGATCTCTTTGGGGGGAAGGGAAAGCAGAGCAACGAAAGTGGAGGGTGTTGTAGCAAAACACCGGAGTGTGGTGGGATGAAGGATTTCACAGCGGATTTGAGGAGTGAATTCAAAGGTTTGGATGATGTTTATGTGTGGCATGCGCTGTGTGGCGGATGGGGTGGTGTGAGGCCAGGAGCTACACATCTGGATTCCAAAATAACACCATGCAAACTCTCCCCTGGTCTTGATCGGACCATGCAAGATCTAGCAGTGGATAAAATAGTGGAAGGTTCCATAGGGCTTGTTCACCCTGACCAAGCCAATGACCTCTACGATTCCATGCACTCTTATCTTGCCCGAACCGGTGTTACTGGAGTCAAAATTGACGTCATTCATGTGATCATTATTTTATTTTACTTTGCTTTTTCTATTTTTAGTACGTTTTAGCTTTGGTGTCTATTTTAGCATTACTCTTACTCATTAACTTTGACTCTACATGCAGAGTCTTGAATACGTATGCGAGGAATATGGGGGCAGAGTGGAGATTGCAAAGGCTTATTACGATGGGTTGTCAAACTCCATATTCAAGAATTTCAATGGAAGTGGAATCATCGCTAGCATGCAGCAGTGCAACGATTTCTTCTTCCTTGGAACCAAGCAAGTTCCCTTGGGAAGAGTTGGTAAGCATTATTATTCTATCACTTTTGATGAATTTTATTGTTCTATTCACAAGATATGCAAGGAAAATGAAATTAACCAAGTTTTAAAATACAGGGGATGATTTTTGGTTCCAAGATCCCAATGGGGACCCAATGGGAGTGTTCTGGCTACAGGGGGTGCACATGGTTCACTGTTCCTACAACAGCTTGTGGATGGGACAGATAATTCAACCCGATTGGGACATGTTTCAATCGGATCATCAGTGTGCCAAATTTCACGCTGGTTCAAGGGCTATTTGTGGTGGTCCTGTCTATGTGAGTGATAGTGTTGGCTCTCATGATTTTGAGCTCATTAAGAAGCTTGTCTTCCCTGATGGTACCGTGCCCAAATGTATATATTTTCCTCTTCCAACAAGAGACTGCCTTTTTAGGAACCCTCTCTTTGACCAGAAAACAGTTCTCAAAATTTGGAACTTCAATAAGGTATTAATGTCATTATACATTTTTTGCATAAATTTGCATCATTTGATTGTGTAACTAGTATCATAAGGTATAATCTAACAACAATTTTGTTCATTTAATAGTATGGAGGAGTTATTGGTGCTTTCAACTGTCAAGGGGCTGGTTGGGACCCAAAGGGGAAGAAATTCAGGGGTTTCCCAGAATGCTACAAACCAATATCATGCAGTGTTCATGTAACTGAGGTTGAATGGGACCAAAAGAAAGAAGCAGCACATATGGGTAAGGCAGAGAAGTATGTTGTGTACCTCAATCAGGCGGAGGTACTGCATTTCATGACCCCCAAGTCTGAACCACTGCAATTAACTATTCAACCTTCCACTTTTGAAATCTTCAACTTTGTCCCAGTCCAAAAGCTAGGTGGGAACATAAAATTTGCACCCATTGGGCTCACAAACATGTTCAACAGTGGAGGGACAATTCAAGAATTGGAGTATATTGAGAAGGGTGTTAAGATTAAGGTCAAGGGTGGTGGGAGACTCCTTGCTTACTCAAGTGAATCTCCAAAGAAGTTCCAACTGAATGGTTCTGATGTTGCTTTTGAATGGCTGCCTGATGGCAAACTCACTCTCAACCTCGCTTGGATAGAAGAGAATGGCGGGGTTTCTGATTTGGCAATTTTCTTCTAGGTTTTATCTTGTGCTTCTTACTTCATAGGCTTCAATGTTGTGTGTAAAATAAATGTTGTGTACCAAGAGTGAACAAGTTTGTTTTAATGTAATAATAATTCTGTTGTCCGTATCATTATAAACTTGATCTGAAATCGATTCACTATGAACATGAATAATATTACGTACCAAGAAAATAAACTATTTATGGCATAGCTTACGACTCTGAACACAAACACATGATTCGGTTAGTCTTCAAGATCTTCTCTACACCCTGTTGTGATTTCCATGAAAATAAATTCTGATTTCATATACCAATGTTTTCATACAGAATCTTATTAGCATTAAATGATCCAAGTAATTCCCAACTTCTAACTTGGAACCAGAGTATCGTACAACTAGAATATTTCTAGGAACAAAATGAATTGGGATAGTGGTAGGATATATATGACAGATTCATTCATTTGTTGCCAATTGTCTTGGTGATTGGTGGTACGTGTTGCCCTGAGATACACTTACAAAAGTGGTGCCACGCAAATTAGACAGTATTGAGGAAATTTCTTCTAACTCTGTAGTTTCTTGTGGTTCACGGCAATTTGATATTTGAAGCAAGCAACACCTGTGACTTAAGTAGTGATGAGTATGGGTGAACCGTTTTTGAAGCAAGTTTTATATTTGTGGGTGCATGTGTCTCCCATTCAGAGGGTCTTATCAGTGTAACCACCCCAAATTAAGACTTAATACAACCAAAGTGATATCAGAATTGTTCAAAAGTTGCAATTATGTTATAAAAATATATCTGTTTCCGTGTCGGTGTTACTATGACTTCCATTCCCAACTCCTACCACCAACTACTGAATGTAAAAGTAACCAATTGGTTTTATCAAATACAAGAGACTAATCCGCAAACAATAACATATAGATTATCAGTGCCGACATGTTTAATAAAATTAAATTATAAATATAGTTTATTGTATTTGATAAACTAATAAATTAACTTATCAGTATAAATAATATATCTACGTAAATTTCCTTATATAAATAAAAGTTATATAAGAAAATATTGCTGATAAAAATTACTTAAGAAAATATTATTATATAATCGTTTTTTTAAATAATCAAATTATTGAAAAATATTTATTGTTTTTACTTAATTTTATTTATTTTTAAAATTATACATATTATTTATTTAGATAAGTCATTCTATTTAAACTTGTTAATCTAATAACTATCAATCAAACTTAATTTTTGTTTATTTTTAAAATTTTATATTTATATTTCTCAATTTAAGTATATTGAGTGTTTTAAAAACATTATTGTGTGTAATTTAGCAAAATGTTAATTACTTGTCAACTTTTTTAGTTTAAACCGCATAAAAATTAAAAAAAAAATAATAGTAAAATAATTAAAATAAATATTTAATACATTTTCAATTATAATTTTCAAGGTGAATATTTAATACATTTTCAATTATAATTTTATGTTGAAAAGATTTCGGTCTCTTTAAAATTAAAAATAAATAATAATAAGTAAAAACTCCAAGATAATAAAAAAATTGAAATATAAGGAATGATAATTAAAATAAGTAAATAAATAAATAAATAAATTATGAACTACTACTAGAAGCTAGTTAAAATAACTTCTAATTTATATATTAAAAGTTTCTAAAATAAATTATTTTAAGCTAATTTATCAATATTTTATACATGTCAGATTAATTTATAAATTCGTGTAATTCTCTTAAAACTAATAACTAGTTTATCAGTATCACCAAAATCATTTAAAATAATTCTTTTAAAACAGTTTAACTCATAGATTTGCTGTAATATGTGCTGCAATTGGATGACCAAAGCTAACAAATAATTTTGGTTATTATCTTTTAATTTTATAAAATATCATATAAAAATCGTAGATAAATTCTAAGTAGCAAATGAAGACTATACAAGTTTTTGTTATAAGATGAGTGAGTGCTATTGGTACTCGTTGTTGTCTCGTTAATTATGTTCTACGCAAATCACCCATGTGTATTATGGAATGTTAAAGATTGCTTTCTCAGGGGTTAATGAATTATTAAAGTGATTTTCAAAAGTTAGCATGGTAAAAAGAAAAAAATTCGTTAACTATTATTTGTATATATAATTCTGTTGTGTTATCTTCAAGAAAAAAGATAAAAGGGAAAAAAACAAAGTCAAATACTTTAGAACAAATTATATTATTTAAGCAAGAAATTTAGAAGAAGATAAAATTAGGAATTGTATAATTAAATTATAAAAAGTAAAAAAAATAAATAAATTCTACCCAAAAAGCAATAATTTGAAAATCTTCATATTTATCTTTTGTATATTCTTTTCATACTTTTCACAACTTGATGTTATTTATGTTTTAATAGACTGTTCAGTAACTTTATTTATGTTATTTCCTAGTAGTTTTATTTAAAGAATGATAATAGATTAGATAATACATCAATAATGCAGATGTTATTACAAAATTATACACTAAATTATTGTAATAATTTGTGTTGTATCACAACACACAATAAAAATTTATTTGTCTTAATTAGAAACGAATTCTTGTTGAGTATTACTGAAGAACTTAAAATTATGATTCTGCTGTGTATCTTAAACAACAAAGAACTGTTTCTATTAAGGTATATTTTTTATATATACCATGTATATAGGCGTGAACTTCGATAAAAAAGGAGGTGGAAACAACAAAACACTTTAACCTATCGAATACGGTTTGATCTAAGGCCTGGACCTGGATTTTCAGGTGACAAAAAGTTTGGGGATTTGGGCTTTACTGGTGTTGAAAGTCTTACCTCTTCCATATAAAATAGATACACACTAACATATTTGCAGAAACCTATGCTCTACTGAGTATTCTTAGACTTTAATTTAAAAAAAAATTATATAACAATTTAATAATTTATTATAAACTAAGATGTAACTCATATATTTGAATAATTATTCTCATAAATTTATGAATATAATTTTATAAAGTAAATACGTGTACCATGTACGAACTAAAATTTACACGTTCTATGGGAAAAAGGAACAAGGGTACTACAAGTGCACGTGCATGTTTGTTAAAACCTCGAAAAAGATGGAAACAAAGACCATTCGCCTCAACAGATGTCAGAAGATATTAAGTTGGATGAATTTCTTGTTGGAAAAGCTTTTGCTGACACCTGTACGTACAGTACAATGAATTGTTGATTTAAATTTAATATTATAAAAAATTACATTTAAGTATATGTTGTACCATTATTTTTTGAATAACGTTACACCTTTCCACAAACTTCTCCTACTTTTTTTATAAAGAAAGTATTAAACAAAAGCAAATATATTAATATCTTAAAATATAAAATATTCTTCATGTTTGCTCCTGTACAAAGAAAATAGAAAATAAATAAATGTTGCGAAAATTTTAATGAAACTACATGAGTGCATAAACTGGTGTATGGTCAAAGTCTGAGAAAGTTGTAAAACATGTTATTCTTTTTATTTCTTTTTCGGTGTATTGTTTTGGTTGCTACCCCTTGTTACGCCTTTTAGATTGTACAAAATAAGCCAAAGGGATGGTGGGGCTGAAAAAACAAAAGTGATTCTGTGCAATTTTTTTGTACTCGTGTAGTTATTTTTTTTATTCATAGATTGTGTGCAGTTCCATGACACATCAAAAGAAAGAAGAAGAAAAAGAGATGGGACCTGAGCAATCTCAAAATATATTATCTACTTAAGTATTTTGATTGCCAATGCATCACTATTTCTGTTAAGAATTTAAGGTTCAGAGCTCAAAGAAAAAGTGCTTCTGCCAACACTAATATTTTTATACCTACCTGGTTGACCAATATTCTACTACTACTATTTAAGAAACAATTATTTTTTTTTGTGTTAAAGACATTTAGCATAAATGTAAAAAGTAAAATTTATAGATAGAATAAAATACTAATTTATTTCTGCGAATACTATTTTGGTTTAAATTATCTATGTCATTTCTTATTATATATAGTTTATTTATTTATGTTCAAATCCTTTTGTAACCAAAACAAGTTCATCATTGAAAACTGCTCTATTTTCTTATGGATAACATGATTCTTTAAGTTTCTTTTATCCAATTAACACTGTTTACCTGGACACTTTATATTAGCAATTTTTTTAATTAATGTCGGACATGTTTTATTTTGTTGACATATGCTGTAATCGCTTTATACTAAACTTCGTATTCGGCCAAGGCATGAATTAGCTTCATAATATTCGTATACGAGTATTACAGAAGTGTTTGAAATTCACTAAACATTTAAACTATTTTTTAATTTTTATTAATATTATTAATAAATTTGACATTTTTTACATCTAGAGTTAGAAACTTTAAAGTCCAGTTTTATCACAGGTTTTTCTAAACAGTGGAATTCATCTCAACTTAATTTTCTAACTAAGATTTAAATATATATATATATATATATATATATATATATTAAAATAATTTTTACTTAAAATAGTATATTTATTAATAATTGCATGTTACAATATTTTATTGAATATGATAAAGATCTTAGAAATCTTCACTTAGTCTCAAAACATACTTCAAGTATCTCACATAGACTTTTTTATCACATGATACTTTAATTTATGTGATTGAAGTTATTAATAAATCTAAAATTTTAATGAAATTTAAATTTAATTAAATCTATTTTGATATAGCTCATCATAATATGCATAGTCTATTTTTTTTAAAGAGAAATCAAAAAAAATGTGATAGAGAAATAAGAATTATGTAAAAATAAATTAATGATATTAAGACGCGGATTTTAAGCCAAACTCAGTTTTATAAAACTGGTTTGTAAGATAAGGTTTACACATATTTATAAACTATTGAAAGGTCTCATATCTAGCTGACGTGGGATCTCAAACACACTCTTCTCATGTTGAGACTCCTTAACTCGTTTATATGTAAAGGTGGTCTGATAGCAGATGACCCGATAACTTTGTTAGGATAAACTCTAATACCATATTAAGAAGTAGATTTAAACCTAACTCAACCATACAAAACCGGCTTATAAAATAAGATTTGCACTCACATGTAAATTATTAAAATGTCTCATCTCGTGAAATCTTCAACAATTTGGGTATTCTATTTATAAATTTTGAAAAATAATTAAATAATATAATATATATGTATACATTTCATATTTCATACGTTACAAAACATTTTTAAAACATAATCATATTACCATTTCTCTAATAGAGAAATTAGATAAATTTAAAATCTCTCGAATAACGAGATATATTTTAAAAATTAAAATGTGCTTACATATATTAATTAAATATTTAATAATTAAATTTCACAATAAAATAAATATATTTATAGTAAAATCTAAAAATAGTTATAATCTAAAATATTAGTTTTTAATTAATTATTATTATTATTATATTTTTATGTTTTTAAGTAAAATTCGTTTTTTTTAAAAGGAGTGTAATAAAAGAATAAGTGTTATTTTCTTTAATAAGTAAATAAATGAAACAAAGATAGACATGGGTGACGTCTTCACATGAATTTCTGTCCATCTCCATGATGAATGTTAAGAGTGTTAGAATTGTCCAATCTGTCACTAAAAGCCATGGATACGGAACATTTCCAACGTCATTTCGCATAGTAGGACTCAGTTGTACCACATAATTGAATCATCCACAATCAAACCAATCGCCTGAATCAAGTAACGATCTATATATATATATAGTTTTGGAGTTAGCATAAAAGCAAAAAACTATTAAAAATTAAAAATATAAATTAGTACATATTATAGAATGATATAAAAGAAATAAATGTTGTTTGATTGTACTAACGTATTTATAACAAATACAAATTATATAAAATTAAAATTTATTAAAATTACCATATTTAAAAAATAAAAAATATTAAGTACATACCTATAATTTATTAAAATTGAGGATAATAATTAAGAAATGATAAAAAGTTGTCATCATTTTATATTCACTAAGGAAATTTGGTAAAAATATTTGTATTTCCGAACTTATAACTTTTATGTTGCTCTATTTTTATTTTTTTCTTCATTCTATGAAGTTAGTTTTATGAGCTAGCAGCGTTCTTTTTTTTTAGAAAATAAACCCAATGAAATACCGGTAGTACCTCCCTATTATTAGTCAGTTAGTGTGTGGTCTAGCTTATTTGTCTTGAAAATTACATCATATCTAATATTCTAAATAAAAGTTTCGAGTAAAAATTAATTATTTTAATTTGAAAGTTCCTTTTTGGAGTAAAAATTCCAGTTCATTATCCGTTAGCTCGTGTTGGGAGGGAGAAGTTTAGAGTATGTAAAATTTTTGGTTTAAATATGTTTTAGTCCTTCTAAATTAGGAGGATCGTTTCCTTTGGTCTTATAACGTTTTTAATTTTTACAAAATGATACATTTAGTTTAGGATCTGACAATGTCATTAACATTGATGACATACAAAAATATTTACTCAACATTTCTCACGTAAATTTGATTGAGTGACACATTTTTTTTAAGTTAATTAAAGATTTAAATATATTCTTAGTTTTAAGTATATGATTTATTTTAGTCTTTTGATTAAAGTTTTGTATTTTTTTCGTCTTTAAGATTAGATGACATTACTAATGTTGATAATATGATGGTTTGCAGAAAATTTGTTGATCGTGTGGATTTAATTGCGTATTTGTTTTAAAGTTTATTATTTTTTACAATTCCCACATTATTTAAAAGAATAATATTTTGATCATTTCATACAAATGATTTTTCTCTAAGAATTAAGATGGTGATTAATAATTGACTACCACCTCTCATTTATATCTCTAACAAATTGTAGTGCTCATCTCTTACTTTTCTTCCTGTCGATCAAAATTTTTGTCCAGAACAGACATAATTTGGAACAAATTGAAAACATTTTACATTACACTTATTATTGACAACATCACTTCATTATCAATTAATAGACATAATAGATAAGTGTTACGATTTGACGTCACAAATATTACTTTTTAATTAAAAAATTTGGTCGATGTTAGAGTTTTTGCAAATGTGAATGTACTTTTAAAATATAAGAATAAAGAGAGAAAGAACAATATTACAAGATATTTGCATAATAACAATCACATAAAATAAAATAAAATAAAGTTATTAATGTTATCTAACCTAAATACTAAATAATAAATATTTTAGAATTTAAAAATTAATTGAATACCAAAAGAAACAACATTTCCAAATTTTAAGATTAAAAATATGATTTAACTTGTAATAAAGTTTTAAAAATTATGCTATTAAACGTATGTGGCCTATTAAATATATCACCATTAGGCATAAAAAAATATATTTTAGTTGGAAAACAAAAAGAAGGTTTTTAAGTCATTTTTTTTTAATATTTTAGCTATCTTTTATCTCATTTGCGTTTATAAAAATTAAGCTAGTTAATTTTAAATTGTTTTCTTTAACATTATTTAACCTAATTTTTTAAAGGATGGGTGAAAAAAAGAAGAAGAAAAAAGAAACACACCAAAGAATAGTTAATTCCTTAATGATATCTTCATTCATTTTCACTGTGTATAATCAAATTAGAAAATACAATTGATACTTTCTTTTTTATTAAATATGTTTCTTTTGACATAATAAGATATATATAAGCTTTTTATCATGCCTGTGATGAATCCATAAAATATTTTAGCATCAAATGAAATGAAAGTATAATTGAAAAATAATAATCTACGCTACTTTAGAATTTTTTTCAAAACATCATTTACTTCATCTTCAATATTAACGTTTAAAATTTTAAAGCTTCGAGTAACAACTCAAGACTTTTACTTGAGATTACAATAAGTTTTTTTACCCACATTGTTCTACTCCTCAGAAGTGGTTCCTTTAAAATGTGTGACATTACTAAAAGGCATTTCTTTATGTGTATGTTAGTATCTGTCGACATAGAAAATGAAAGAATGAAAATTGAAGGAACTTGGTTTTCCACTAGAAGGTTGGTATACCAGGGTGGATATGATGATCCTGTGGCTAATTCCAATTTGGCTTTAGTAAGATTTTCCAAGCCACGCGGAAGATACTTATGGTGGTGCTGGCGTGTGATGATTCCATTTCAAATATTTAATAACAAATTAAAAAAGATTGTTAGGGACAAATAATGTATAATGTTGGGAACTTTGTTTTATTCTATTTGACTCTCACCAAAGACTCATCGCTTACAAAATAAATTTATAGTATTGTATTAATGGGTTGAGGTATGTGTGTAGGTAGAAATTTCAACACGTAAAAACACCAAACAAATCCAACAAAAATTATTTTTTTATATGTTCTTGCTGTTATCTCCATGTGTAGCTAGCGTCCTTATTTCAACTTCAACTTTATAATTAACTCTTGAATATTATTTCATTCAGTAACCAATGGGGTGACCTAATCATTATTTACAAGAAAGTTTAAAAAAGAAAAATATTTTAAAATTTCAACTTTCTCTCACTCTACACAACGTTTAACCTAAGTATCGTGGTTTCTCTTCCCTTAATTTGTGCCAATCTTCTAGAATCTCTTCCCACAGATTGAGACAACACCACTGAATCAAAAGAGGTTATTGTTTAGTGCTTATTTACTTATTGATATACCTTTTAATATTTTTTATTTAATTCATGCATTAAACGGTTAGGCAGGGTAAGAAATATTGTAGCAAATATGTAAATTAATTAATTAATAATATGGTTCATGAATATGTACAATAGTTGGATTAGTCGTAAGAAAATATGAATATGAAATTGGTTCGTTACTTAACATATTGTGGAAGATTAACTAATGCCAAACACAGTGATTTACACTAGGATTAGCTATAACTAGACCAGACTTTGCATGTTTGACAAATTCAAAATCAAGTTAAATACTGTAGATGATGACCAAGTCAATGTTTCCTTTTTTCAACTTTTTAACACATTTGTCTTTTCTCAAAAAAAAATAAAAATGAACATAACATGGCTTTAACAAATTAAAGCACAGAACAATAATGGTGATGTGGGTGTGTGATTAGTGTTGGTTAATTACTGGATACAAATACACAGTTAAATATTTTTTTAATTACACAAATAAATTTTCTCTAACTTTATTTATATAAATAGATTCATTTATTATTGATATTCAAGATTTAGTTTCTGGAAAACCGGAATTAAATTTTAACTTATAAATAGTGATAATCTATATCGAAAAATTTATAGTGACTATTATTCATATATCAGTATTCGGTTCTTCGAAAACTAATTTCGAGTAAAAGGTCTATTTGTATAAATAAAGTTTTAAAAAGTTTATTTGAGTACTTATTTAAAAATTGTAAATTTTTTTGTAAAAAAAAAATCAATAGAAAGGAAGTGGGGGATAAAATAAAGTAACTCGGATTTTTTAAATATTAGTTTTGTATTTACTTGACACTTTTTCTTCCTTTTTTCAAATTACTTTACATAATACAGGTAGCAAGAGATGACAAACGATGTTTCTTTAAAATAAAATATAAAATTATTTGAATAAAAATAAATAAATAAAATTGACCTAACGTAAGGGGCAGAATAACGGATAAGGAGCGTGGACTCGGGGCAGGTCAATTCTTGGGGCGCGGGACCCATGTAAAGTTGGATTTGTATACATATGACGACGACGTTTCATAGAAAGACAAAACAAACCCAACTTTTCCTTTTTTTAAGGGAGAAGGCTTGCTGTCATGAAACTGTTCTATTTTAAAGTCAAATCAAATTATTAATTTTAAAACTAACCAAAAGCAATGTTTATTAAAGTAAGCGGCTTTATTACATAACTTTAACAATTAAAACTACGGTATTTTTATTTAAAAACTAATGCAAAAAATTAACATGATGCATTAGCCGTGTAAAATTAATTATACTAATAAATTATTTTTAAATCAATAACAAAACGGAAACAACAAAAAGTTAAGGTAATTAAATGACTTCAATAATTTGGATTAAAATTTATATATTTTTATTTAGGAGATTCGTGATTTTATTTTTAAATGTGGCGTGTGAAGTAAAATTTAGAAAAGTATCTCATTGGTGAGAAAAAATATGGAAAGAGGTGAACAGCAAACAGATCCCCCAAAATAGGGTTGAAAAAATTTCAAGGCTCATCACCTTAATTCAGAGAAAACATAATGTCTTCTTTTCTGGCTTTCGTCGTTTTTAATGGCCATGTATGCTTTAAGAAATTAAGCAAAATGAAAGTTCCAACCATTCAAAAAGTTATGATCGTGTACAGGTCAAGTTTGAAAAACTCATCACCATATTCAGTAAAACAAATCTTATATTGAATTCAGTTGATTCCTATACTACTTTTATTAGATTTAATCTAACTCAACTCATAAATTCAAGTTCAATTAAGTTAAATGAACTAGTCACAAGTTTTCAAAACAATTGTAGTTTTAATAAAATTACAAGATGTTTTAAATATGTATATGTATCAAATTAATATAAGCAATTAATTAGTTAGATCGGATCGGATTCAACCTATCACATGATTATTATAATATTAGATAAGTTTAGATTGGATTGAATGCAAATAAATCACTATCTAATTTATTTGAGTTGGATTAAGTTGAATTGTGTAATTACTGTTTGACCCATAAACACCTCTATCGAAATAACATAAATAGTAATTTTTCTTTTTTTCCTTAAAACACATCTATTGAATTGTATTATGGCGAGGTTGTTTTCTTATAAACTTACAAACTAAATTGTATTATGGTCATATTACTTTCTTACGGAAGCTTGAAAATTAAATTGGTTCTTTTATATCAGTAAAAAAAAAATAAGATTAATTAAATAAATCTTATGGAAGAGGCTGCCTTCGTAGAATAAATGAGAAACATAAATTATTAATGGTTATATAAAAATGATGTTGTTGTATAAAATTCACTATCAAGTGAATCATTTTAACCATTAAAGTTTACTAAAAACGTTGACTTTAGATATTGTTGAACAATAAAAAATGAAAAGTCACAATATATATATATATATATATATATATATATATATATATATATATATATATATATATATATATATATATATATATATAACATATACATCAAATAACGATATGATATTATTTAATCATAGAAAACATTATTTAAAATGAAATTCGAATTCTACATATTAATGAATTTTCATTGAATGATGTTGACAAAATTTTGGTTAATTAAATCTTTTAATGTTTGTCTACGTACGACTAGGTGTCTTCATCCTAATTCCACATTGAGAAAACATGACAATGAATAAATACAAAGTAAAAACTAGAGAATCCAAAAATTAAATGATAATAACGTGGTTGATTTAATTGGTATAATGATCCCTTTGATAAACCATTATTTTGATAGATATAACGAATAAAAGGAACATTTTTATTACAATCAAATTAACAACTTAGATACGGGATCAATGCATTATTGTAAACAGAAGACATTTTTGCAAATAATAGAAACTAAAACATGAGACATCAAGATATTACAACTAATATTTGGACAACTAAAAATGTAATTAAGTACACAAGTATTAAAATAAACAATAATAAGTCATATAAAATGGATAAACAACACGATTACCTATTAATCCTCTCTTGAAATAAAAGTTAAATTTAGTTGAAAAAGTAGGTATTTTTTTTCAAAAGAAAAATAAATACTATTCAAAATTGTACTAGAGAAAATATTTTGTTGTAATGTTCGACCGACCGAAAGTATAATGATCTTATACAGAGAATATTTATGAAAATGAAAAAGAAATTGCATTCTCGTACAACTGATAGTTAAAACTCGTGTTGAATTTATCTGTATACTTATACGTTTTATATACAAAAAATTATTTATACAGGTACGATAGTTTGACCTTATTAACTACGTAATAATAACACAACATAGAGTAATAGTACTTTGATAATGACAATTTTATGGTGTTAATTACATTTTACGTTTAAAAAAATAGTTACATAATAACACACTATAGAGCAACCAGATTGGATCACTTATGGGATTAGAGACATGCTACAATATGTTTGGTTGGATCAGTTAGTCCCAAAACCCAAATAAAGTTGGCAAGATGTCACTGTTTTTAGGTTTTTCAAAGTTGCTACATGGTGTGCATAATTAATACCCAGGGTTATCTCATTTAAGTTAAATAAATTAACAAAACAATTAGAATAAGTCTTGTTTAAGAGATTGAATTACGATTATAGTATGGAAGTTTCTTAATTTCAAACTCAAAGGAAGTATTTGTAACTGACATACAAGTAAAGAATTTTAAAATCTGAGTTCAAATTATAAAGGAGATTTTCATATGTTATGAATTGAAGTTTAACTAGATAAGCCAACCCTAGTTAATACAATAAAGCTAAGTTAAATACATAGGTAGAAACACACGTGCTACTAGTGTCTATATTTTTTTACAAGAAAAAGAATAATACAATTAAATATTTTAATCATACAACTGTTATCATAATATTGAAAATTACTTATTAAGAATAGATAATAATTGTAAAAAATATATAAATAGTTACAAATAGTTATTAACTTTTATAAATAACTACAAAACTTAAAAGTGGAACTTCTTTTTTTATATAAAAATTACGCAGCCCATCTATATAGAATTTTAAAAGCTCAAGCTGAGCCTGAAAAAAAAAAGGTATAGGTAACTTAATTTTTCAATTTATAAGAACATGCATCTATTTTTAAAAAATAAAAAAATAAAAGCACATACAAATATACAAGACATTTTTTTATCTTAAACTTGTAGTATATAGTAAGTTTATTGTTTTCATACTTAATTATCAAGTATAGTCATTTACTAGTTGAATATTTTTTAACATGTCGTACATCTTCAGAACAAATTGACTAGTTGAAATTATTTACCCATAAATATTAATTGCGTTAGATGAAACGAGACACTTAACTTATTCACAAAAAAAATAATACGTAGTTAGTTATTTGGAAAAGAAAAAAATAGCACATTAACTTATTGGAACTATATGATATATATTATATTGGTATTTGATCGTTCTTCCAATCAAATCAAAACAGTAATTAATATCATTTAAAAAAGTTAGGCAACCAAATCCTATTTACTACAGTTGAGAAAATTTCTTGTAAAGCACCTAGTCTTATAATAAATAAATACGATATCCTAAATGTGTTATTTATGGTGGGTTAAAATAGGCAATAAATTTTCATGCAGGATATTAACACCCACCTTTAATAGCATAATTGTTTTTTCCTTTATCTTTTTCTTTTCTTTTTCCGCTGTCACTGTCATTTTCAATTTTTTCAAAAAATCTTTATAGGTGTGAACGTGCATGACCAGTGGGGGACCCATCAGGTTAATGAATTCGAAACAGGGGACCAGAGGGTGTGCCTATTTTTCCGGGCTTTAGTATGTGAGGTTACTTGCTTATTATATCAACGAATATTATTTTTCGAAAAATTATATATTTATAATATAAAGTAATTTTATATGGTCATTCAGCAGTTATTTATAAGTGAATAATCGTATGAAATATTGTTATTTTAAAAATATATTTTGAAATTGAATCATACTTCAATTTACACGAAGCTTCCACCGACTACTTGACGAAAAAGAGAAGTTAGATAGCCCATCATAAAGAGAGAGAAAATAGTATTTTGAGATCCTTTTCGATTATTATTATTTTTTTTCATTTTGTATGTACATATTAGCAACGAAATATTGTATATATTAATGACGAATTTTTTTGCTACGAAATTAGATACGTATTACTTGTGTATTTTATACTTGTATCCTAAAAGATATACCGAACACTGCAAATGAATAAATTAGAAACGAAATTATTGAGGGGTACGAGCCAGTAGCAAAGTAGCAGATCAAGTTTTGCACGGAACTACGTGTGTCAGCATGCATCACGTGGCTCGCTAAAAGCCACACGTGCATGAATGTGTCATTTCTTTTCCGTCAAATTGCGGAAAGAGGAGCACAGAACAGAACATTAACATTGTATGTTGTTTTCGCTCTTTTTTGTTGTTGTAGTTTTTTTTGCAGTGTTAAAGGTTTGAATCACATAGTGATTTCACCGGTGTTACCGGTGTTACGTGGGTGTTTGGTTGGTGTGTAGGTGGAATTGACGAAGAAACGTACGTATCTAGGAATGTAATCTGACAGAGAAGTGATTAAAAAAGCACACTCATTCACCGACTCCAGATTGCGCTAGATTTGGTGTGTAATTCACGGTTTCTGCTTCCTAAAAGAGTCTTCCATCCATTTTCGGTTTAACACAAATTATTTTAGACACTAATTATTTTAATTAATATTGCTACACTTCATAGAGAATAATTTAATTGTGGTGTTTAATTTCTGTAAATTATATATCATCTATTTTATCTGACTTCAAGTCTATTGAGAAAATATTATTAAGGTTAATTATTTGTGTTTAAAGTATTGTTTGGAGCTTAATTGTTCGGTGACGATTTTATTTTTAAAATATCGGTTTTATTATTAAAAATCGTTTCATAGGATTAGACGAAGAAAGTATATTTAAATTGACTTTGGTCTCTATTCATAAATCTGTTAAGAAAATATCGCTATGATCAATTATCGTGTTCGAAATATTGTCCGATTTAAAATTCGGTTATTTTATCACAATTTTATTTATAAAAAAATACCTTAAAAAATTAAAAAAAATATATTTAAATTGACTTTAATCTCAACTCTTAAGAGTGACTATTATATTTTGAAAACTATTTCTATTAGATATACCTTTAACATCAAACATGTATTAAAGAAATCCTTCTCACGAATTTAAAAGCTGGTGTCTTTTAAAACCTATCGTGGCCTTCTTTTATTTCAAAGTCATAATTGATTAAAAGAATATCATGAAATGAAAGTGTGCTGAATAAATGAGCAACTAAGTTTGGAATTGGAATTACACAGTGACAGCAAAAAGCTCTAGGAGGCACAGTGTTTGGTGTGAATTTAACATGTGAAGTGAAAGAAGAAATATGTGTTAATACAAATGCATGAATCTGAGACGTGGATGATGCAACTTTCCAATAATAAAATATTGGCTGCTTCAATACAATCTCTATTTCCACATTTTTTTTTTTCCAGCTGTAACTTAACTGTCACTTGTAAAGCCCCTTTTAGTGCAACCCATTTTCATCTATAATGTATATAATCTCAGGTCTTAATTTTCAGAATGTTCTTACGTTAATAGTAAAAATCAACTTTTAACAGATCTAACACTCAATTTTATATATTTATACATTTAAGTACACTATGAAATTGTAATGATGATTTTGAAGCCATTAAGTTATCATTTCACTTTTTACAACACTGTTGTGGTGTTAAAAAGAAATCATTTAGAAATGTTTGGCGGGTTTTTTATTTGTCATGGACTATTTGGTTGCATAAGGTTGCAAATTGTATAGAGCTGCAATTGATAAAATTTAATTTTTGTTAGGGGTTATCTGTTATTGGTGTAAATAAGTGTGGTTGACTTAAATTTGATTTTAGTTGTGGGTTAAGGGACATAAATTATAGAATAATAAATTACTTATTTAAAAACTATAATTTAAAAAGATCTATACACAAATTATAAAATTATTCTTTAACAATTTTATAAACTTTAGGTCAACATGCCTTTTTTATAGCGTAGGTAAGCCAACAAGTATTAATAATTAAAAAAAGACAAATAAATGTATAAATTTAATATTAATATATTATAAAAAATTTAAATTTAAATATTACACTTGTTCCTAACGTGTAATATTTAAATCAATAATTTATGCAACTAAAATAATTATATAAATATATTTTTTAATTTAAATATCATTTTAGTCCATCAAAAATTAGACTTTATTTTAGTTGATCCTGAATTTAAAAGTATTTTTAGTCTCTTAAATTTAAAATTGATTTCTTAATATAAAAAATTAAAAACATTTTTTATTCACCCGTATCTAAAATTCATATTTAAAAATTTTTAAATTTAAATACTATTTTCAGCTCTCTAATTTACTAATAATTGAAAAATTCGTTAATAATTATAGATTCGGTTGAAAAAAAATAGAGAATAAGCGAGTTGCGAGAATTGATCTCGCATTAATTTGAAAGGTTAAGGATTACAATCGAAATTAATTCATCATTTTGAATTAATAAATCTATTTCAAAAATTTGCTTTGTAGTTGTTTGCCCTAGCTATACTTCTTATATAAAAACCCTAGCTCATTGTTCTATTAAAAAAATCAATTTTTTTTATAAAAAATGAAAAAAAAAAAAAAAAACTT
>Ga0209700_100599_pt1 | contig 69941 bp, 30 predicted proteins | sample SiratroredBW_FD_187528 | JGI IMG/M metagenome (GOLD analysis project Ga0209700, IMG submission 187528) | Root nodule microbial communities of legume samples collected from California, USA - Siratro red BW (SPAdes) (version 2) | ecosystem: Host-associated > Plants > Roots > Nodule | place: USA... | reverse complement strand
AAAAAAAAAAAAAAAAAAAAAAAAAAAAAAAAAAAAAAAAAAAAAAAAAAAAAAAAAAAAGAAGAAAAAAAAAAAATTAAAAAAAAAAAAAAACAAAAGAGTGAAGAAAGGTACTAAAAGAAAAAGAAAATAAAAAGGAAACAAAAATGTAGCTACCTATCTAGAGGTTAAGAGTGCTTTTGTATATTAAACTACATTGTTCTAGTTATAACAACACGCTTTTAAAAGTTCTCTCTAGGTTTGGGTTAGTCATGGTTTTACATATTTTGTTTGTAGGGTTTGGCAAGATTTTATTTTCGTGTTTATTGACGGAGACATGGGGTCTGGTTCTAGAATTACATCTTCATGGTATGGTCTACTTTGGTATGACCTGCTTGGTATAGAATTAATATAATTACAACATTCAATTTAAGAATTTATTTCTGTTTAGTTTAATTTTATATAAACAGACAATAATTGGATATGAAATTACTGTATAATGAATTGTTTTAAGAAACCCTTTTCTAAAATAAAAAAAAAAGACAATTATGAAATACTAATAAATAATATATGAATGAATATTTTTCTTAAAAAACATTGATTCCACAATTATTTCATCAAGTTCCAACAATGGAACATTGGCCATGACAAATAAAAGGTGGGGTCGTAATCTAGCAATAGATTAGAATAGTCATTTCTTTTGTCTCTGTCTCAAACATACAAAAAAATCTTTCTTATCCTCACGTGTTTGAATGAAAAATGAAAATTCCGAGAAAAAAAGAAATTGATGAAAAACGACTTGACAAAAAAAGTTAGGGTCGTAATATTATTGTAGTTAAAATTTCCATTTTCTCATTTAACTCTTTAACTGTTGCATTAAAATAATATAAAAATTATTATGTAAATATTGAATGTTATTTATGTTTTTCTTAATCAAATAAGTAGTATATTTTTTTCACCTTTCTCGTTCATTCAAATAACAAAAGAAATTAACCATTACAGAACACTATAATTTGACATCCCCCCATGTGAAAATTTATACAACAGGCAATTGTGATTAATATATCATCTGAGACTCAGGCGCGATATTAGGCAACAATTTGTTTTCTAGAATAACTACTCTGAATTGATTGATTATTCTTTCAGTATAATTTTGGAATAAATGGATCTTTAAAAAATATATTTATTTGCATATAATTTCGTTTGTGTTAAATATAAAAGAAATATGCATTTGTGTGTATATATATTATAGAACTTATTTACTTAAGTAGATAAATTTTTCAAAGATTCATTTATGTAAAATTTTTAATCTTAGTTAATGTACTTATTTTCTACAGTCTGTTTGAATCAAAACGTATCAAATTATTGAATAAAAGAATGTGATGAAAAATAAATAAATTTTTAAAACATAAAAAACAAAAGAATATATATTAATTTTTTACATCAGTAAACAAATCTAAAAAAGTTAAATGTAATTAATTATATTTTAAACATATTTTTTTATGCATAATTTAAAAATATATATTAAAACAAACAAAGTTACCACAAATTATATATACATATATACAATTATATATATATATATATATATATATATATTATAATCGATTAGGTGAGGTGTGAGCATACACAATCGCAAATGATTATATATGAATTATTTTTAAGATGTCTATATTTTTTATTAATTATTAATATTTTACTAATATATGTTCCTTTAATATAATAAAATAAATAATTAAAATATACATAAATAAAACTTTAAATTTTAGCATTTTATAAAAGTGTTTTAATTTGTTATCTTAAAATATATATTTTAATTATCTATAATTATCTTTATTTTAATTCCCAATTTATTTTAAGTCTAATTTATATTTTTTAAATTAGTTTTTATAATAACTTATTTTATAATTTTTTATTTTACCATAAAAATTAAAATATTGTTTATTTTTTAATTAAAATAATTTTACTTTTCATTATTTCTTTTTCAAATTCTTTTTCTAATCCAATTTTTTTTTTCTTTTTAGTCAGTTATTATTTTATTTCCTAAGTTTCCTCGACACTGTAGTAAGTTTTGTAGTTTCCATACATCCCCCTAAAAGGATTTTGTTGCAACTTCGAGACATGACATACTACAAATAAGCCTTTTAAATATAATTCCCTCGGATGTATGATAAAATTGTTCATGTATCTCACTTTTTTAATACTAAAACAGTTTATATATAATCTCAAAAGTCAAAGTTGTATTATTACACATCATATAAAAAGTTAATAGTATTTATTTAAGTTTAGATTTTTTTGAGACAAACTACGAATATTTATGTCTGGTATTAAATTTGTGGGGACATCAAAAGTATTTTTTTGACGAAATTGAATTTTTTCACAAGCTATAATTAACTTGGGGTGATTTATTGAAGTCACTCCATAACTTTCTATAAATTTTTATTTCTAATTTTTCTTTTAAGTTAATCTTAATTTATTTCTGAAAAGAATAATTAATATTCTTTTATTTTTCTCTTAAAGGAGGAGTATTTGATTTTTGTGTGTGTATTATTATGGTAATAAAGAGAGAGTAAAGAATCGGATCCCAAGTACAAACGAGTATCTATAAATGGGTGGGTGTGAAGAGATGAAGACTGAAAGTGGCATAAGCGTGACGCACAGTGTCAGACACAGTCTCACACTGACTTAAAGAAGCCAATCATTTCTCACTTTTAATCACACACGCTAAAAGAAAAAGAAAAAAAAACTGCACCCACGCACCTCACGTGTTTCATATTTTCACCCCTCCTCTCTTCTCATCTGCACGCGGAACATCTTCCTTATTTTTTTATTATATTAGGATTTTTTTTTCAGCCGCCGCGTGTGTTCCATTCCGCGGCCGAAAGTCAAAGCATTCCAACTTGGCGGTGGTGTGCCCAATGAATTTGGACTCATCCGTACACATTCTCTTTCTTCTCATTGCTTCAATTTTTGCACCACACGCATTATTGTTGACCCCTCACTTCACCCTTCCCAATACACCCAATCAGAATTTCAATTAATAACACAAAATCTCCTATTTTCACTTTTAACATCTTAATTAATCCTTCTTAGAACATAATCTTAGACAAAGGTTTTTTGTTTCAATAAATTGTTGATTAAGGACAGTGTAGGACTTTAATTCCATGCGGTATTCTTGTTTTAATGGTGTTTCCTTCTTGACACAGAATCTAATTGGTCTTTGACAACGCTAAAAAGTAGGATTAGGAAGCTAGATAAATAAAAAGGTTAAAAGATTGTGTTTCTGTTTTTAATTTAATTTGCGGCAACGCAACTCTCGACGAGACACCATTAATGTGAATATAAAACTATTAAACAAGATGTTTCCATATTTATATTATTTTTTAAATAATTTGAAGTTCTTCAAAGAAGAGATGTTGTACCAATTATGCAAAATATACACTTCTGGCTTCGTCATCTTCTTTGGGGAATGGCTGTCTGGGTTCCAAGTTTAATGTTTGAGTCTTGAAATTGTTATCATAACATGATTCAATTTTTATGTTTAATTTTTCTTGGTTTGTTTTAAAAATAATGTTCTTGCAAGAGTTAGATCGGTTTCAATAAGCAATAGTCTCATTTTTTAGATATCTCGATAACTTTTGTATTATTTCAGATTTTTCCTTTAGATGGGGTCTTATATATATTCTGACGCTCAAGTTATGGATCTGAGTGAAACAGGATAATATTAGATAAAGTAATAATACTTTATTTGATAAGATTTTCTTGAATTTTTATAGTAGTTGGATAGGCCTTGAGTGAATAAGTCCATAACTTATTATGGTGTCTTATTTGATATGTATCACGTGTTATTTCGTGGAGATCCGATTGACCGATTAGTTTTCAGTCAACTTTTTGATAAACTTATCACTCAATTAATTTATTTGAATTGTCTTAGTTTTGCATATCGATTCTATAGGATAATAACTATAAAGGTTGAAGTGCTTATAACTTACAATTGAAATGTGCACAATTTGAGTGGACGGTGGATCAGAAATAGTTTGAGGTTGAGTGGTGATATTACATGTCTCCAACGTTTGAGTTATGAGTGAGTTTGAAGAGAGAAAGTAACAACAAATTTTTGGTGGTATAGACAAACGGTGAACCACGTGAAGGGTTCTAATTTCCTACGATATGTTCAAAATTCGCGGCTCAAAACTTCACTCAACATAATACAAAACTCCGACCCCGTGTGTAAAACTACTTTTTATGTTCTTTTTCATATAAAAAAATACCCAAACTTATTCATTTTTTCTTGTCACTAGAAAATGGTTTTTCCATTTTTTTTACGTCATATTACCTCTTCAACTTAAAAAATAATAAACAAGAAAAAAAATCTTTCAAAAAATGGATTGATTAATTTTAGTTAGGGATAAAATTTACATATACTATTTTTTATAACAGACCTACGTCACGTTCAAACCGAGTAAGACATTTTGAGAAAGTGCACGGACGTAGGGAAGGATGACATGACTTAATACACGTGACCATTATTAAAATCGTTTATTTAGTAAGCATCTTTTAATCTGTATAATAAGTTCAATTTATAAATTTACAAAAATATAAATTTATACTTTATTTAAAAGCTTTATAAGAAATAAGTTTCTAAATAAGTAATTTATAATGATACATATATTACATAATAATATAATAAAATTGTAATTCTTAATCATCCTAACAAATAATACAATAAATTTACCGGTAATTCATTTTTTTATAATAAAAATATTTATAAATAGACTTTCACGTAATCAGGTTAAATCTTTAAGAAAATGTCTATAAAAAGTTTTTTTTGTTTAACAGCAAAATGTCTGTAACAAGCAATTGACCAGATTCATGCCTTGTTTATTTAAAACACGTCGAACTTAGGTATACTAAAATTTGACTAGGTTTCTTCTATTTTTCACACGTAATTATAACAAGAAAAATGCTAGAAATAAAATTTTGTAAATCTCAAGGCTCAAATTTAATGACTCGTTCTCTTAATTTAAAGTGGTCAAGTAATAAAAATTAAAATTGGTTTAAATAAACTATAAAATTTCTTACTAAAAAAATTGCAGTGCTATTTAATTAAAAAATAAAATATTTCTCCTATTATTTTTTATTATGTATATAAATTTGTTGTTATTAATGGTTATTTGTGTATGATAGTAATAAATTTAGATATAAATATCCTGATATATTTTATTTAAACTTCTGAATATACTCAAATTTTATAACCCTCAACAAAATTATGTTTATTTAATATTATTTCATCATCATCATTATTATTATTATAATAATAAATTCATATTTAACGACCATTTCGATTTTAAAATCAGTACAATAACCAGTGTTAACTTGCATATTTCTCACACACACATAATATATATATATATATTGACATCATATTATTTTTGAAAAATGTAAACAAATTAGCAACTGCAAGATCAAATTATTTGAGCTGAGAGAAACAAATGGAGGGTAGAAACGTTTGACATTGAAATTTATGAGAAAAAGCAAAAAATAAAATGTCTTCAACAAACTTTTGTTCAATTGTCATGTTCAACCAAATAAAAGGATTGATGTATCACGTATCATTACATGTGTTTTTCTCTGTGTTTTTCTTTTATATTTCTCTAACTAACCATAGTTTAAAAAAAAATCCTTTAAACTTCTAAGATTTTTCTCCTTTTCTATTTACAAGTAAAGTTTTATTTTATAATTTTCAAAAAACATTGTTTTAAAAAAGCCTATTTGATGATAAAAACCTCCAATTTGGCAAAATTACCATGAATGAAAAAACAACCTCCCCTTAACTTCAAACTTTAGCATAGAAAGTGGTGTAAGGAAAGAGAAAAGGGTAAAAGATATAATTAGTTTGGGAATCCGTGTTTAATGAAGATAAGGAGTGATGAGGTGAGACAATGTTGCAACAAAAGTAAGATTAGGAGAATGTGAAATGGGAGGATGAAGAATTGAGGTATGGGGTCAACCCAAAAAGAAGGAGGAAGAGGTATATGAAAGGGATGTTTGAGGAGGTGAGTCAAGATGAGTCGATAATGGCAGTGTGTGGTGTGAATATGGACACGTGGACCCCAAACCCATAACCCCACGTTCTTCACACATTCAATTCTGTCATCGTTACTCTCCTCTCCAACTTCCTTCATTTAACACTCTTAATTATTCATCTACTTAAATTAAGCCTCCTAATTTTTAATACTAATGCTTCTCTATTTGAAATCTAAGTTGGTTTTTAGTCAAGATTTTCTTTCTAATAATATTCATGCCAATGATAGTGCTGGTTTCTTCTCACCAAGGACTGCGCAGATTTCAATGATTCATACTGCGTGAAGATATGAAATATTGATCATATTTCCATGATCTGAAGAGAAAATGGTTGGTACTAGGAATACAAATTGTTGGAACATTGCGGGGTCAGTTTTGATTGACAATAATTGAGAATAATCTCTTTTTAGGGAAACATTTCTTCAAATAAGAACATAAAAGAGAAACACATAAATTTAATATTTCAATTTCTACGTATAATAATATTTAACAATAATATTTTATTACTTTATATGCAATTTTTAACTAGACAAAATTACAAACTTTTTTATACAGGTTTTACAAAATAAAAAATGTAAACATTTTTTTATACCACAAGTCACTTAGTGTGAGGTAGAGACCCTCAAATCAATTCTTTAATTATTTTTAGAGACCCTTAAATCAATTCTTTAATTTTTTTTAGAGACCCTTAAATCAATTCTTTAATTTTTTTAGAGACCCTTAAATCAATTTTTTAATATTATTTTATTTATTATTTGTTCATATTACTGAATATGAAAGTTTAGTGAATATTTGAGAATAAGGTATTTTTCCTTCATCAAAAGTCAGCAATTTCATAACAAAACTTTAGTGTTGTTGAATTTTACATTAACTCTTTTATTTTTATCTTGAAGCAATATCATCCCATCATATTTAACAAATATTTTGATATCATTTATTTTACTTTTTATATTCATATGTGAATAGTTATCACATCATTAATAAGCTTGTATAGCTCTTACCACCAATGACCTACACAAACTCATCAACAAGAATACAGGTTTTTAACTAGACAAAATTACAAACTTTTTTATACAGGTTTTACAAAATAAAAAATGTAAACTTTTTTTTATACCACAATTTTACTTAGTGTGAGGTAGAGACCCTGAAATCAATTCTTTAATTATTTTTAGAGACCCTTAAATCAATTCTTTAATTTTTTTTAGAGACCCTTAAATCAATTTTTTAATATTATTTTATTTATTATTTGTTCATATTACTGAATATGAAAGTTTGGTGAATATTTGAGAATAACGCATTTTTCCTTGATCAAAATCTCACATATTAAGATAGAGCAATTTCATAACAAAACTTCAATGTTGTTGAATTTTACATTAACTTTTATTTTTATCTTGAAGCAATTGTATCATCCCATTATATTTAACAAATATTTCGATATCATTTTTTTTTATACTCATATGTGAATAGTTGTCACATCTTTAATAAATAAGCTTGTATCACTCTTGTTATCACTGACTTGTAAAAACTCATGGACAACAATAGTTCTTCCTATAGTTGATTATCATTAATTTACATCTTAATAACTAGCTTATATTTAAGGTGAAATCATTCACTAATGCTACCTCATCGATCAAGTTAGACCTCACCATACATTGATCATCATCCTCCACCCCTTTCAAACAGAAAAACATTTAACTTCAACAAAGCCATTGCACAAATTAAAATCATTAATACTAATCTCTCTCTATAGGCATGACACCCCTACCCTACTCATGCCAAATTGTTCCTCTTTTTCCCTTAATTAATAAAAAATAATCTCTTTTAGTCAAAATTCAATCACAAATGAAAAACATACACTAAATTTAATGTGATTAGACATTTCAAAACCTTCTCAAATTTTACATATATAAATAGTCAATAGAAGTATTTTATCACTAAACATGTAACTTTTTATTAAATTATGGGGACAATACTTAAATTAACTATTTATATTTATAATTTTTTTTCTTTTTCATATTATAAGATTTTTGTGAATATACAGCATCTTTATGTACTAAATATGACATGAAAATTAGGACCAAAGATTTGCCGCAAAACGTAGACCACAAATATACCACATCAAGTGTGGATACGTGGATTCAGGTGTATCACCAAAAATATGTTATGAAAGTACAATCACATTATTTTTCAATTACATTTCATTCAATGACAATAGCACTAGGGTGGTGCCATGCCATTTAACTAAATGCAAGTGCAAAATATGTCTTTTCTAGCTTAGGAGAGGACCAGACAAGTTACTTAATATCTATTGTGTTGCTCAGCTCCATTGGATCCATACCATTTTAAGGTAGATTGTGATTTTAGATTTTTATTTTTAAAATATAATTTTAGTTCATTTTTTATTCTATATATGTCTATATCTTTTGTTTTTAATTAATTAAAGTATTTCTCAATATAATTTTATATAAATATATCAGGTTAAAGTTCAATTTGGTATTAGTTAAAGTAATTCCATTCTAAATAAAATTTTATTAAAAAAGTACACTTAGTTCAAATTATCCACTTTTGACTTATAGTTTTCACCTGATTTTGTAATTCACAGCCAACATATAATTTGGTTACTAAACACACCTAACATTTTAATATTTCACTTCGGACAAATGCGTTAGTTGAATGCATCCTACAAATTAGCGATGGGGCATTTAGACATGGCAGTTGCTTCATGCACCCTATCATTTTTTACCTGCACCTCATCATTTTTCAAAAATACCGCATTTCACAACCTCCATTGGGTTGCACATTCAAATAATGAGGAGGCAAAAGAAAAGCCCATTCAGCGGTTTTGGAGTTTGGGTAAGTTGTGTTTGATCTTTTATGAAGCCCAATAACAAAACCCAGATTATCAATAAGTACAACCTTCAGTTTGTTTTGCAGAAAAGGTAGAGAGACAAATTCAAGGAAAAACAAGGATCGTTCAAAATTTTCAAAATGAATTCAACTGTGTGAGAACCAAATGGAATTAAAAGAACATGTTTCCTAATCTGATCTATAAAGTGATCGAGAAACTAATCTTAACTATTTTTTTTTATTTAATGAACTTCAATTAAAGTTTTGAACTGAACTCCGATTTAAATTAAATTAATTTTGCGAATGAAAATTTAAAAACACTTTTTTGTTTAATATATATATATATATATATATATATATATATATATATATATAGTGTTTTGAGGAGTTGTGTTAGAATTTTAAAAATATTAAATAAAAGAATATAACACTAAATTAAGAATTTTAAAATTTATGCTTTACTTGACATGCGTTATATATGTACCTATAACCCAATGACCACACTCTGAGAAGGTAATTTAAAAATAACTTTTTCATAAATCAAAGGATAAAGTAAAGATTTTCAGAATTATAGGGGTGTAGAATGAAATATAGGTATGAAAAGAAAAATCCCCCACGTTCAAATGCACGTCTTTCTTGAGGCCTCACTTCTATTTTCCATGTCATTTTCTTATTTAAAAAATAATAATGCAAGATTTTTTTTTTTAACAAAAGAAGAAGAAGAAGAAGAAGGAATAACTATTAAAGATCATCGGTTATTTTTGCACAACGGAGGAACGGTGAGGTGCTTTCACCAAAACCAGGCAAGAACCCTTTACTCGATAAAGTCACAACCCCCAATTCATTCATTCCATAAATAAGCTACTTATCTAAATACCCATTTGCGTTCCCATTTTCTTCATTTCTCTTTTACGTCCCCATGGCCTCAGATGCTTCCGATGACAAGAACATTGTGTTTAGGAAACTCAAGGCAAAGTCCGAAAACAAGGTATTCCATTTCTTATTCTATATGTGTGTTTCTAGTTCACATGCTTGTGTGCATTTTGTTTTAGATGTGTTTCGATTGTAATGCAAAAAATCCAACTTGGGCCTCCGTCACCTATGGGATCTTCCTCTGCATCGATTGTTCCGCTGCACATCGTAGTCTCGGTGTCCATGTCAGTTTTGTCAGGCAAGTTTTACTCATTTTGACTACGTTTTCCATGTGTCACAACTCCATGTTAATGTTCCCTGTTTAATATTTGCCATGGCTTCAGAATATTGGCTTAGTTGCATGGCATCAAGCTAGTTGGAAGTTGAACTCTTATATTGGTGGATTTAGCCACGTGAAACATTTGTAAATATGGTAACAACAAATTGTGATTTTTGCAGCTAACAGACATACAACGTTAAAGGAAAATAACAGGTGTTTCTTGTGGTTTATATCATTTGAAAATTTGCATGTTTCAATTAGGTATTTATTTGTAAAATGGCCTTAGGGTTAACTTTTATGAAAACAACATTGTTGAATGAGGATAATTTGTGGCAGATAGGATGATAGATGATGTTATGTTCTTGAGTTTTTAGCTGTTACCTTTTTTTGTGCTCGATTATGCATTTTATAAAAGAAAGAGAAAGGATGGGATGAAAGATGAATGAGTCATTAAATATATGTTTGTTTTGTAGATCTACAAATTTAGACATGTGGAGTCCAGAGCAATTGAAAACTATGAGTTTGGGAGGAAACAATCGTGCACGAAATTTCTTTAAGCAGCATGGTTGGACTGATGGTGGTAAAATAGAGGCCAAATATACATCAAGAGCTGCAGAGTTATACAGAAAAACTCTTTCTAAGGAAGTAGCTCAAAGTATGGCTAACAAGGAGGTAGATTCACCATCATCACCTACTTCTTCTCAGTTTGAACAAGTTGTTGAAGGACTTCCTCAACTAAAGACTAATGAATTACCAAACCAAAATGCTGGAATTCCAGAGAGCACTTCTTCACCTAAAGCTTCTTCACACACAGCAGTTTCTAATACTGTCAAAAAACCAATTTGTGCTAAAAAACCTAGAAAAGCTGCGGGACTTGGTGCTAGAAAGCTTACTAAAAAGGTATGCAGAAGTTACTTTTATTTGCATTTATATTTGAAGAAATATGTTGGTTTTTTTGGTTGATTATTGTATCAATCTCATATAATTTGAAGATACATTTTTTTTTTTTTAAAATTATGCTTATGATATGCAGTCATGTGAGTCTCTATACGAGCAAAAACCAGAAGAACCAGCACCTGTAGTTACTTCCGCAGCAAACAACAATAGACTTTCAGGGTCATCTTCTACATCTCGATTTGAGTATATAGAACATGACCAATCATCTGATTTGAATTCTAAAGGTAAGGCTCACTTAGTTAGGCATGTGTCTTTGCCGGAGTCATCAAGCTTCTTTGCAGACTTCGGAATGGATAACGGTTTTCCAAAGGAGTTTGGGTCAAATTCATCAAAACAGAAAGTAAGCCATTCTTTCAAGACTTAACTTTTAGTTAGAAAGAATATTTGGTTTGATCTTTACATTTTTTTTTCTTAGAAAACTTGCATGCCCTTTTAATTACTGTTGGGTGCTGTTTATTTAATCACATTAGTTTTTTTTTTTTTTCATAATATACATTGTATATTACTAAGGTAAAACTTTAGGCAACATTGGAAAACATCACCATCTACATTTTTTTTAAAATGTCTTTATGATTTTTTTTTCTTTTCAATTTTAGTGTTTTTTATTTGTTGTGTTTTATCCAAAAAAAGAAAAAAAGATTAGTATTAATTTTTCAGTCAGACTATCAATTGTCCTTCATCATTCTGGTATTTCTTCTTTTAAGCTTTTTGGGTACTTCTTCAATTGTTATTTTTCGTTACTTGTTTTCGTCCTAAAATTTAGTCTAGATTTATTTGAGATTCATGATTAAAGAAAGCATTTAAATTCATTTATAGAATATATTAAAGATAATAAAATTTTATTAGTCCACCTTAATGACTTATTTAAAGTGTAATATGAATGGTACTAACCACTCTTTATCACCAATTATGAGAGTTGCAAAATTCTAAAAGTTTAAATGGACCTGTGAGCAATTACTTTCTTGTGAAACACCTAACATTAATATTCAATAATAAGGAGAAGTCCTTATCTAGATAGATCATGTTGAAATTATAGTAAACAAAATATTTATCCTTTTGTTTTAGTTCTATAATATTTTCTTATTCTAAATTATTCCCTTTAAAAGTATTTTAGATGGACTAGAAACAATTAATCTACTTTTTATAGAAACAAAAACAAAAAAAAAATTATACTTTAGAGAGACTATAAAATAAAAAGGAGAAAGACTTAAGAAAAAAAAAATATACTAAGCAAAAGTTAAAAAAATATAAATAAAACAAAATATGACCATATTATATAGACAAAAACCTATTTAAAGCACAATATTTCATTTTTGGATCTATAATTTTGTTTAGATATCAAATATTAGAACATTGAAGGAAATTATACTCTTCAATGTTCATAAACACATTATACTTCTACTCTCATAAACCTTTAGTAGTTTTTTGGACTCTCATTTCATTCAATTTAGGACAAAAAACGTTGAATTTTAGTTACTAAGCTATTTTATCTTTAAGGATATATTATGTTCACAATGCATGATCCCATAACCCATAGACACCAAACATATTTTTTGTATAACTATCTCATTTGACCTCAAGCAACAATGATTAATCATCTTTAGAATATGTCGTGTATGTTTTGGGGTTATTTTTATTTTAATTTGGTTCTTATTTTTCGTTTTGGTATACCACCCTAACCAGATTCAGGAGTCCGATGAAGCTAGAAGGAAGTTCTCAAATGCTAAATCAATTTCTTCATCTCAATTTTTTGGAGATCAAAACAAAGATGCAAAAGATTCACAAGTTGCTCTGTCAAGATTTTCAGTACGTGTCTCTATTATAAATTATTGAAACATAGTTTGGATATACACATTTTAGGTAGATCATGGACATTTATTTCGTTGTTTCGGAAAAGGAGCAAAATGAAATAATTTATTTTTCATTTCATTTAACCTTTTGATTGTCACAATGCATACTAATATTTGTCGAATGTGACAAAAGCTATTTTTAAATTTTATTTTAAAGCTTAAATTTCAAATGAAGATTGTTGAGAAGTGATTTTTCTTTTCAAACTAGCCAAAAAAAAAATTAGTCTAATGCCATTAACATTAACATGGGATTTAGCAAAGAGTAGTACTATAGTTTTTTGTTTTTTTTTTAATTGGAAATTAGAATCTCCCAACTTCAAATTTTGATGTTTGACATTGATCATCCTCTTCTATTTTCAGGGTTCAACTTCGATTTCTAGTGCAGATCTTTTTGGTAACTCAATAAATAACTCTTCCATTGATCTTCATGCTAATGACCTCCTTAATCGACTATCTTTCCGTGTATGCTGTTGGATATATAAACTTTATTGTTCATGTCACTGATAATGCTTTTCATATCCTTCAAATCACTTTTTCTCTTCTCCTTATGCTGTTTTGTAGGCTCATGAAGACATTTCTTCTCTTAAAAATATTGCTGGAGAGACGGGAAAGAAACTCAGTTTCTTGGCCTCCAATTTGATAACAGATATTCAGGATAGAATAATCTAAGATTATAAGTTTTGTATATAAAATATCCATTTAATTTGGTGTACTTGACAACCACCTATGTATATAATGTAATTATAGTACAACATACAACAATTAAGAAATACATAATAAAATACTTTTTCTTTTTTTTTTTAAAAAAAAAAAGGTGTTTCGCATCATTAATAAGGAATTATTTCCCATCCAAAAAAAAGACCTTATGTAAAATATTGGAACCAGTACCTCGAAAGAGAAATAAACTATAGGCTCTATAATAATAATAATAAGTTATAATACATGACTTTACAATTTTCTTATTGGTCACTAAACGTTGTCTTTATATTTTCTTTACTTTTTTTTTCAAACATTTCACACACACACACAATATATATATATATATATTACTCTCACAATTATTCAATTTTTTTTACAATGACACTATTATTATTATTATTATTATTATTATTATTATTGTTATTATTATTATTATTATTATTATTATTATTATTATTATTATTATCTATTTTTGTAAATATTAGGAAGTTAGTTTATAGCCGATAAATTTATAATTTATAAGTTGGATAGTATATTTTGACTCCCACCAAACAAAAAATATCAATTTTACAATTCAAAACAATAATATTTATTTTACTTTTTAACTTAAAATTCTAATATATATTATTAAAGTGGACGGTAAAGTAAGTATATTTTTTTAGGAGTGTAAAAGTATTATTTTTTATAAATTTTGAACTGATAAACTAATTTATATTAGAAGTCTCTAGTAAAACTAACTAATAAACTAGTTGGTAAGTATAAAATAGTATAAAAGTTTTACTATATAAATGAAATTAATGTTTTTTATATAAAATATATTAATATGCAATTATAATTATAATTTTTAAAATAATTGTTTTTTTATTAAAATTTCAGTGTTTTTTTTTTAAATTTGTATATGATTTTTTTTGGACAAATCATTCTATTTAACGGACTTGATATAATTAGTATTGATCAAATTTCATTTTTATTTATTTTCAAAAATTTAATTTCTTTTATTTCTCAATTTGAATTACTATTATAATGATTTGTTTACAATTTTTATTGTGTGTAGTTTTTACATATCAATCTAATAAAATATTAATTGCTTCAATTTACAATGTTGAGTTTTTTAATTTAAATTAAAAAAAGTAACCAACAGATATAAAAAATAACACAATAATTAACTATCTATCCAAAATTGAAATAAGTAAAAAGAGATTAAGAATAATAAATAAGTATATAACAATATAAAAATTAATAATAAAAAATTAAATCAGATACAATCTAAAAGTCAGCTAAAATAACTTTTACCAATAATAACTACAAGCTCTTAAATAATCTACTTTAATTATCTTATAAAAAAAATTGTATTGATAAAACTAATTTACAAATTAATCAACTAAATTAATAATCAACTTATTTATTTTAACTCGAGTGTTTTCCAAAATTTGTTAATAGCAAAAACAAAAAATTCATCAGCATTCAAATTTCAGTTTACTATTGCATCTCATCACAAGTCGGTGTATTTGTGATTTTATAAACAAGTATTAAATTAAGGAGTTGGTGAAAGATTTTCCACGTGAATTCAAATATATATATAATTTTTATGGGGACTTTTTCGTGTCATGCAGCAAATTCTTTTTGAAAAACAACCATATACAATTAATATATAGAATAAATGGTCATTTTTATCTTAAAATATAAATTATTTATAATTAGAATTCGTTATTAATAGAAATTTCGAGTACGAAAATTATATTTATAATAAAAAATTTATTTCGATAAAAAATTTATTTTGCATTATGTCTAATTTGTATTTGAAGTAAAGAAATATTAAAAGGAGTTTAATATAGCATGGAACCTTGTTTTCACATAAATGGTTACAGTGTCTATTTAAAATCATATTGTATATTTATTCACTTAAACTCTTAAACTACATTAAATTTTTCTTTATAATTTTTAAAGGTCCTCATTAATCACAAATAGATTACAAACTAATGTATGATTATACTACTATCTCATCTTCACTTCTTTATATGATTAGTAATTATAATATTATTTATCGACAAAATAATATAACTTCTGGAATAATTTTCATCAGAGAGGATATACAATGAATAGCTATCTTACTAGTATAATTTCATAATGTAAAGAATATTATAATATTTTTCTCTCTAAGAATAATAAAAATACTATACAAATACTAAAAATACAAAGAACACAATCTGGGTCTTTGCATTCATTTTCTTATTGCTTCTATGAATGCTCACGAATATATCCCTTGTAAACCAACATTTGCGTTGATATTACTTTATCTGCTTATGAGAGACTTTGTTTTCCTTTTAATTTTTTTCTCAATAAATAAACTATAATTGAATGCGAGTTATTATATCATAAGTTATATATTTCTTTTTAGTTATGTGTGATAAAAGTGTTTTGTTGGATTAATATATGGTCTTTCTATGCATATACATGTAAAGATAATAGCTATAAATATTCATTAAGATACCATCAATTTATTTAGATAAGATTTGTGTTTCTACTGATTTTTCAAACCAATAATTAAATCAAGTAAATTAATCATATTTAATGATTAATTTTTTAATTAAAAATGACATTACTCGTATTATAATGTTTTCTTTTTATGGGAAGTTCGTATAATTAAGTTTAATGCAATTATTTATTAATGCATATGGTCACATATGTACACCCAAATATACTTTTGTAAGGTCTTATAAAATAATGAATTTAAAGTTAGGTTATAATTATTATTATCAAAACTTCTTATCTGAAGTATAATCTAATACTCTTAAATATCATAAGTTTTAAATTTCTTGTTTATAATATATAAGGGCATTAGTTAATCATAACAAGATAACACAATTGTAATAAATCTAAAATATATAATACATATCAAATCAATTATGTGACATAAGATACGTGCATCATAATTAAGATTATGCTTTTATATAATATTGATGATCACAATTGTAATAGTTGTATAAATAATATGTTTTATATAAGAAAATTTAAAAGCTTTGAAATTCTATCTTCTATATAATCTATAGTGAAGAGTTTGAATTATATTAACATTATTGTTATAACAAAGACGACTAAGTTGAATAAGTTTGTTTTTGGTAGGAGTTTGATTTTGTGTAAAAGGGTTTTCTATTTAGATTGATTCTATGTTGGTTTAGGTACAATATGTGGTTAAGGTAGTGTTGGTTGTTGGCTTGCAGTAGTCGAAACATAATTCCTTTGAATTATATTGTTAGAGTTATGCAACCATCTTGTTATGATGATTTTGACATTGTTCGAGTTAATGCAAGGTGGTTTGCACCTTTTCACATTGTTGTTCAATGACATCGAAATTCACATGTTGAATGTTATCTAATGTATGACAAGTAGAATAACAATATTAATCGAATTATATTCTAAAAGTTTTTAAAAAAATATTGACTTTCAAAGTCATCATGGTATGAATAAGGTTAACAATTTTGCTTATGTTTTAACTTTGATTTTGCATTAGCTTTGACATGTTCCATTCATTTTTTAGCTCAATCTTCTTAGTGTCGCTCAAAATGCAATTGTTTGAAAAGATGTGAGGATGTTTGAAATCATGTCTTAAATGGTCTATTAGCGAAAGTTGTAGTAGCCTTTGATTGTTATGTCTTGTGGTGTTTAGGTTAGGGTGGGTGGTACTTTGTTTGATTGGTTTAAAATGAATTTGTAGGAGTGTTATCTACATTAAAGGTTCTTCTAAGGAAAATAGCGTAGAAAGTCTCAATAAAACAAAAAGGGTCAACAAGCTTACAAATTTTTAATAAACTCTCTGTAGTTATAAAATCTGTCAATTCTTTCATGAAAGACTTTCCATTCAAGTCATAAGGTCAAAGCTTGATAACTATGATAAAAGGTGTGAGCACAATAATATAAACTCATTTGACTACTTAAACTTGTTGAGGTCATATGATACCAAATTAGGAAAGACATGGTATGGGGTAGAACTTCAAGTTCGTATTTTTCTCATCTATTAAACGAGGTACACCACCATTCCTTGATTTTTAGAAAATCACTAGATTATGATTTGGTTAGACTTTCCTTTATGTTTTGCTAATGTGTGTTGGAGTGTAAATTAGACGGAAACATACGTGATTTTGGTATAATTTGAAGTTTATATTATCTCTTATTTATATATTGAGTGAGGAGAACCACATATAATGATTTTGGTTAGACATTCCTCATAAGAATATTAACTAGTAGAATAAACGTGAACAAATATAACTTAAAATTTGTATTTTGTCTTATGTATTGAGTGAGAGACTCCACTATTATTTAATTATCACTCAACCTCTCAATCATACTCATGATTAATTTTTCTTCAAAATTTATACTCAAAGATCCATGCATTTACTTTCCTTTTGTTTAAGTTGAATAAATAAAACGCATACCAACAACCTTTAAACTAATAAAATCAAACAAAAATCTCAATAAAAAATAATGATCATAAATTACATTTAAAATGTGTATTTTTCACTTAAAGATAAAAATTTTCCATAAATATTTTTAAAACAACCTTTTCTACATAAACTTAAAAAAAAACCATTTTAAAACAAAATAATAAAATATTTAACATTTTGAATTATTTTAAAATTGTAATTCTTAGTTAAGGTGATCAAGTTGATTCTTAATCACTATATGAGTTAAGTAATTCTTTATCACTCATTATTTGATACAACAACACTCTTATAATTTGGAATTTATGAATTTATATTATAAAAATTTATTTTATCTACTGCATATAATACTTACAAGAATTTAAAACATTTAGAAAATATTCTAAATCATAGTGGCGAATGAAAAATATTGAAAAAGATAAAATTTAGATAACACCTATCTTTTTTTTTTTCAGCGAACTGGTGAAAATAAAAAAAGGATCAAATTTATATAACAATTAATATTGTTTTGATTATCATAATCTGTTACTAAAAAACTAGACACATGAAAATTAATATACAATAAACATTAATATAATAACACTTCTACAGTTAGGAATTTTTGAATTTATATTATAATATTTTATTTTATTTACGGCATAAAATATTGTAAATTTTATAACATTTCAATAAAATTTAGAAAATATTCAAAATCATAATCTTTATATAAAACAATTATCTTTTTTTTCTGTTATCATGTATCTTTTCCTATTATCATATTAGCTATTGTCATATTTTTTTTCCAGTGAACCAGTAAAAATAATAAAATATAATAGTCAGTTAAATATTATTTTGGTTCTCATTATCATTATCTATTAATGTATGGACCTACACTCATAAAATGCATTTAAAATAAAAAGATTTAGATAATAATTATATCTTTCCATTATCATGATCTTTTAATGCACATAGTTAAAAAATATTTTTTATAATATAAAACTTCCCACAAATATTTTTAAAAAACATTTTCAACTTAGACTATAAAAGATTAATTTAAAACAAAATAAAAAACATTTAATATTTTTAATTTTTTTAAAATCTCAATTATTAATCAAGGTGTTCAAGTTCATTCTTACTCTATATAAGTAGAGTGAAAACTAAAAATGATAATTTAAATATCAATTCCTTATCACTTATTATTTGATATAATAACACTTCTACAGTTAGGATTTTTTGAATTTATATTATAATTTTTTTATTTTATTTACTGCATAAAATACTTTAAAGAATTTTATAAATTTGTAAATTTTATAATATTTCAATAAAATTTAGAAAATATTCAAAATCACAGTGACAAATGAAAAATATTAAAAAATAAAATTTAGACAATATACCTATCTTTATCTTCCAGCAAGCAGTAAAAATAAAAAAAAGAATAAAATTTAAATAACATTTATTATTGTTTTCATTATCAAAATCTGTTACTGCAAGAAACTAGACAGGAAAAATATTCAATATCACAAAAGTTATATAATAGTTATCTTTTGTCTGTTATCATATATCTTTTCCTATTATCATATAATTTAGTTGATAATAACAATCTTTCTTCCAGTCAATAAGAAAATATAATATTCAGTTAACAGTTATTTTTGTTTTTATTATCATAATCTATTAATGCATGAAACTGGACTAAAATACATTTAAGATAAAAAGATTTAGATAATAATCATATCTTTCCATCATCATAATCTTTTAATGCAGAGAGATACATGTAAAACAATAAAAACCACAATAGTTAAATTAAATTATATTTGTTGTACAATAAAAAATAAATATTATAAATATATTTAAAAAACACAAGTGCTTATAACTTTTACCTAAGAATTTATATTTCAATCCCTAGTCTGAAAAACACGCGGAATTAAATTATTTCTACATGTTAAATAATTAATTGTCCAAAGTCATATGAAATTCAATATTACTAACATATTTGAGGCCAAAACACCAAACAGTTATTTTTAAATATAAATATTATTATAGTAGACAATAATTATCATAATAATACTGAAAATTTTCTTCTATAAAGATATATAATCTAAAATAGTCTTTCTTAAAATATTTAGTATATTAAGAATAAAAACAGTAAGCATTTTTGTGTCATTTAGTTTTACTTTACAACTTACTTTGACATATAGTTAATCATTAGTTATACTATTATACATAATAACTGAGAAAGTTAGGGTTAGTATTGAGATTAAAAAAATGGTTAGATTAAGAAAATTGTTAGTTTAGATTATATTTTGTCTTTGACACAAGCAAACACTCTACATACAGCATGAGAGAGCATATGGGCAATGTCACTTTCACTAAAAAGATTTTGGTGCCAAAACTCTCAAAACATTAAACCCCTTTTCCCTCTCATTTCAAAAGCTTTTCACCTTCCCTCCTCTTCTTTCCAGTATCAAAACCCTAACCCCCAAACCCCGCTTCTCCAATTTGTTATCCTTTAATTTCTAATCCAAATTCCCCCCAATTTTTTTCAGTTCAAAAGCCTCTACCTTCATTCGTACTAATTCTTCAATTGTTCAACACCATTTAAACCCCAAACTTGTCAACCCTAACTTTACTCTGCTTCGCGAAATTCAATGTGTTTCTCACTCTCTTCACCCGCGAAGTCCGCAGAGGGGCCAATGGAGGTTTCTCCCGCAACCAATTTCTTTTCCGAAACTCCATGTCCCTCAGAATCGGTCGGCGGTCGTTGCGATCATTCTGGTCAGTTGACGGCCGTCGGCGAATCTACTCTTCCAGTGGGTTACGGTGTTTGCGGCGAGGACGCTGCTGTGCAAGAAGATTCTAACACGGCCTTGCAGTTCCGCCAGCTCAACAACGATTCGAATTTGCTGTTGGCTTCGTGTTCACCCGTCTCAGCGGTGGCGCCGGAATCTTGGGTCCCTACCCAAGGAAACTGGCTCTTGGACGAGAACGAGGGTTCAATTGGTGCAGAATCTGTCTATGAAATTGGGCCTTCTACTATGGTTGGGGTCTTTGTTTTCTTTGTTTATTTATTTATTTTTTTTTCTTAATGATTTTTTCTCTAATTTTTTATATTGATGATATCGAGTTCCATTTAACAGGGAGCAGGGCTATCGAATCTTGGAAATACGTGTTTTCTTAATGCTATTCTGCAATGCTTTACACATACAGTGCCTCTAGTGCAGGGTATTCGTGCATGTACTCATAGTTTTCCTTGTGCTGGTGAGTTATTCTTGTTTGAATTTTAAGTTTGGTGTTGTTTATATGTGTTTAGTTCTAATTTATTGGCAGATCTGTAGTGTTGTTGAGGGACTTTGGAGTGAGTGGATTATCTGTAGGATTGAAAATTGTAATCAGCACCTTTATAGTCGGTTGTTCCTTGCTGTTATGTTTATAGTTTGAGTGTCTTTACCATTTCTCTTGCGTAGTTTCTGATTTTGCAGATTGGAAATTTCAGGTTACATGGATGGCTTCTGTGTTATATGTACTTTTCGTGACCAGGTAGAACGTTCCTTGGCTGCTTCTGGACGGACTCTCTCACCCTTCAAATTTGTGAACAATTTGAGCTGTATCCTTCTTTTATGGCTAATGTGCTCATTCGCTTGGTTGGAAGAATTAAGGATTGTCATTAGTAGTGATTTTTGCATCATCATTGGCTTGTGAAATATAACCTTTGAGTATTGCAAGATTGCTTTATTTTTTCACCAATGACTGTTGTAATCCTTAACTATAATAATAACAGATTTCAATTCTGGATTTAGAAGATATCAGCAGGAGGATGCCCATGAATTCATGCAGTGTGCCTTAGACAAACTGGAAAGGTGTTTCCTAGATTTGAAGAAGACTGATTTAAATTTTGAGGAGGATAATCTTGTACAGAAAGTATTTGGAGGTCGTCTCATTAGCAAAGTATGACAGTGAAGTGTATTATTTGTCTTGTGTTTGATAAGTCATCTTTTATTGTTATTTGTATTTTGGTTTTGATTAACAATGTTGTGTTTACTAAATTGGTAATATGTATCTGTTCATTGTGTTTGTGTTTTAGCTTCAATGTTGTTGCTGTGGTCGCACTTCTGACACTTATGAGCCATTAATTGACATGAGTTTAGAGATAGAAAATGTAGATTCTCTTCCAAGTGCTCTGGAATCTTTTACTAAGGTGGAAAAAATTGACGCAAACTTTAGATGTGATAGCTGCAAGGAAGAAGTCTCCATGGAGAAGCAGCTTATATTGGATATGACACCGTCAGTTGCAGCATTTCATTTAAAGAGATTTAAGACAGATGGAATTCTTGTTGAGAAGATTGATAAACATATTGATTTCCCATTGGAGTTAGACTTGCAGCCGTACACCATTTCTAATCAAAACAATGATGTGAGTTCTGGTTTTATAACTGAACTTACATTTACTATTTCTTTACACGTGTGTAGTTTGAGTTGTCTTGCTTCCCTAATGAATTCTGTGCTGACTCATTTTTATGCTGATAGGTACTGATGAAATATGATTTATATGCCATTGTTGTGCATACTGGATTTTCTTCTACTTCCGGGCATTACTTCTGCTTTGTTCGTTCTAGTCCAGACACATGGCACAAGTTGGATGATTCAATGGTATTGTTGTTTCCCCTTTAGATGTCCTTAGATATATTGCATATATAGTCGATGATAAAATGTTAGTTCTTCTTAATGTTTCTTCATGGTACAAAGTAATTGATTGGCTATGGTGTTATTAAGTTAAATATATTTGAATTTTTTTTTATGGTTCATGCCTTTTGGTTTGACATCTTCAATAAACAGTTGCCTTTAAAAGTGATACTACCATAGATAGTTTTGTTTAGTCATAGTACCGTATTTCCAATTTAAGCATATGGAATTGCTATGATTGAACTCTGGTAAGATTCCGTGTTATTCTCCCAACGTTCAGTCTTCCGTAGCTTAAACAAATTCGTTTCTTCTGAAGTTTCTTTTGCGTGTGGTTTGTGCTTTTGTAATAATTGTGTTGGTTAATGTTCATTCTAAAGTTAAACATGTTGTGTCTGGGCTTTTTCTTCAGGTTACTGAGGTATCAGGAGACTCTGTACTGTCTCAGGAGGCCTACATACTGTTTTATGCAAGACAGGGTACTCCGTGGTTTTCTAGTATTATGGAGTCTCAAAAACCATGCCTGGATCCAAATATTTCAAGTACATCTCCTACTTCTGTTTTAGACATTGGTGATGGCTTATCTAAATCAAATCCTAATTTAATTCCAAGTACTGAAAGTGGCGGGGCTGGTGAATCCAAAGGATGTTCTGAGTCTCAGTTTGATTATTTTTGTCCAAACGAACTTACTTTTTCTGAAACAAATGACACTAAAAATGCTACTCATGGCTGTGGACAATTTCTCAACGGGTCAAATCAGGAAAGCGTTTATTTCCATAGCAGCTATAAAGATGTTGAAACCCAAAAGTTGTTCCGGAACAGGGTGACCTTGGATGGTCGTTCCATGTTCGATGGAAAATCATATGCTGAGAATGCTAGTCTATATAATAACTATGACTGTGAGGAAGTTGCTGATTTTAGAGAAAGTGCTGGTGCTTGTTCATTATCTCTGCCTTCGCCTCCGCCCACCTCCCCTCTTGATGATGCTTCAGGTAGTTGAATATACTTCTAAAGGTATTTTTTTCCAGCATTATTTCTATGAATGATTTTTTTGTTTAATAAACTTGAGTTTGATTTGTCAGATAAATTTCGTATCTCACGTGATAATTCGAAGAAGGAGAGTAAGCAGAGCCGTAAAAGACCACTCAATCAGTGTAACGAGAATCCTGAACGACGAGAAGCTGTGAAATATCTTAATAAGGCTGGTGGTACAAGGAGAGACGCACTTCTGAAATATGTTACTCAGGATGAAGTTTCAGACAAGAGAAAAAAAATGGATTCATTGCAGTGTAAGAAAACCAAACTTCATCGCAAAAAATCAAACCAAACATCAGTCAGCCGCCCTGTGGCAGCTGGAATTTCACGGTGAATGGTCTTTTTGGTGTTTTGTCTATGTACTTGAGTTCTTGTGGTGTAAAGCCTAAAGCAGTGTTAATTATGTTAAGACTTCTTAATACCACCACCGAATTGTATAGTTTCACACTCGAGCGAGAGTGCTTGAATGTACTGGTTATCTGTATATGTTCCCTTTCTGCACAGGTGACATATAGCCAGTGAGGACAAGGATGTATAATAAATGGTTACTTGGTAAATAAGATATGATCTTGACATTGATTATTTCTGTCGATGATTACATCCTGTCTAGAGATATAATTAAGTTATAAAGATATAATTAACTGATATAAGTCAGGACAAAGTTCATGTTCTAAATAAATTGTGAGATTAAATCAAAAATAAAATCTGTTTTATGAGATGATATTTGTAATGCTACCATTCTGTGAGGCATTCTTAGTTTCTATTCCGCAGCTCAGTTCCTCTAAACAAAAAATTAGAACTCATTAGTTACTTTTTTGTAGTCATATTATGTCTGTCAATCTGATTCATAGTTGTCATTCACTGGTTTTGTCGCAGATGGATAGACTTCTTAATGTTCTGATTTCATCCCTAGACGCAATGTCCATGGCTTTTCTCAAGTGTTTGACATGGAAATTTTCGCGGTGCACTAGCCTCTACTTTTTTTAGCTGCACTGGTCTTGGCCTTTTTCCAGCTCATTGATATTGACACTTTTGAGATCGGTCGCAGCATTTCCAAGGCGCACTTGCTCATCGTTATCAGATTTTCTGGCCTCAAATTTTGTTTTTTTTTTGTTTTTTTTTTTTACTTTTTTTGGGCGAACTAAATTGTTTTCTTCTAACAAGCTAATGCTTAGCAAGGTTAAGCTGAGGGAATGGTAAAATTACGAGAAATGTCTTCAAATATTATCTGAGTGTCCTATAGGATTCATATTTCTTTTATACTTTGATTTATTACAAATTTTGTAAACGTATCATATGATGTATATAGAAATAAAATATTCTATAATTATTTATATTTATTTTTATTGTTTTATATAGAAAATGGACTCGATTGTGTAGCCTAAACATAGAGTTTTGAGCATCTCTTCCGTACATTTTTATCTGAAATTAGAGTTTATCCCACATGTTATTTATGTATTAAATAAAATCTTATATTCTATAAGGATCTGATTAAATTGTAGAATGTAAGTGAGTAAATTTTATTTTACACATTGATCTCGTGAGAAATTAAACTTATTTTTTTAAATATCTTCAAAAATCAGTAATTGATTTCTTGGTCCAACTTTCCTATTGCGGATGACATTTGTTTATAAAATTCTAGTTAATACTTAGCTTTTCATTTAAGTATTTGTCTAAAATCAATAGTGTGCATGTTTAAGGACGGAAATTACTTACTAAGAAACTTTTCTTAATCAATGTAACATTAAAGATGTCAATAGTAAGTAGCTCTTGAGATATCAAGCGCTTGTTTGGATTGGCTTCCATGCACTTGTAAAATGGTCTATATAATGAATTACTAAACCTGCAACAAGTCCCTTTTCTGGTTCAATTTTTAATGGCTCCTTGCAATAACTCTAATTACTTCAAAATAAGTGATTTTTTTTCTTCTGACTGTATAATCCCGAGGCTTCTTGCAATGGAGGGGTTCTTGCCAATGATATTCTCAAGCCTAGGAAGCACCAATAGAAATGCTGATAGATACTCTTCAATGGGCACTACTTGACAATGTCGTTATTGTTGGGTACTTGTCACTCTTGGAGTCATGCCATGTGAGTGTAATTTAGTTGCTTAACTGTTATCATTTAGTCCACGTAGTTTAATTTTTGTATGTAAAAGTAATGTTCACTGCTTCCTTACCGTAAACAGCAAAAATAATCTTTATAATCCTGCCGCCATAAGAGGGGAAAAAATCCAGTGACTAATTGTTATAATCATAATGTTGTGGCGACTATATAACATTGTAACCAGATAACTGCCAGCAGAAGAAAATAGCCTCCTTTAAATTATATATTTAACCTCATCGTGTGAGGGTAATGGTGATCCTGTATTGAAGTTTGGCCTCCACCAGGCGATGATGACCCTGCAACACCCTCATGCGCATATGTAACCTCCACATGGTTCTATCCCTTTTCTAAAGGCACTTCAAACAGACTATTGTTGAAGGTCAAAGAAATATGCATGGTATGGTCCAATTTCAACATTCCCCCTTGTAACTATGAAAGCAAGATTCTTGAACAACCATAATGAGCACCACTGGAGAGGGACAATTATCCTAGGTAATGTAATATCCCACAAATATATATAATAAAGAATACGTATAGAAAATTAGCAGGGAATATTTTAAAGAACCTAGAAAGAGTTTAACGTCATGTCTAATAGCTACTCATAATAACTTCCCTGTCATGTACTGTATGGGAGACTTTCACACCAGAAACCATGTAATGTTGTGTAGTTCTTTTGAAGACAAAAAGTGTTATTTGGACTGAGGAATTGGAAGATGAACCTCCACTGAAGGAGAAAAATAAATGTTGAAATGATGTTAAAAATATATGAACCGTCAAGCTGTGATAGATATTTGCAGAAAATATGGAGTGCAAAACTAAACTTAGGCTAACACTTTACAATCATATTTAATTATATATATATATATATATATATATATATATATATATATATATATATATATATTTGTTATTTTGAAAACTGCATAATTGTCATTTTTGTGTGTAGCACTTTCAATGTACGCCACCATACCATAAAATTGTGACGGGTGGTTCGAGGATGTTGGTTGTGGAACAAGTTGCCACCCTTTCTCCAATATGAGTCGTCTTTTAAGGGGGTACATTATTCATTGGAATTCAATTCAGATTCAGTGATATTAATTTGTAAAACGTTTAGTAGGTTGTATAGAAACAAATTTTCCTCCAAAATCATCTTCATTAGTTGGTTGGTGTAGACTGAGTTGAAATGAAACGTGATTGTTGTCTATTTGATGTTTGAAGAGCATTGTCACTTAACAGAAATGCTATCTATGGAACAAATCTCATAAATAAGTTTCCACGATACAAGTCCATGCAACATTTTCATGATGATGGAAGGGGGAAGAGTTGATTGTACATGAACTATTTGCAATCACTTAAAACCATGAGTGTAAGAACAATCACTCAAAATCAAATTTAGTAGATTGTACATGAACTCTTTGCAACAAACCTCCTCAATGAAAGACACATTGAACAGGATAAAGGAATAGAGGTGGAATTTTTAGTGAAGAGACTGATTTGAGCACAATTTAAGCAATATTTAGCATTTGTCAAAACTTAGGAAGGAACAATGGACACTTGGAAATGGAAGGAGGACAAATCTAGTGTTAATCAGTTTTGCATACTAAAAAATTCACCAATATCACCAGAATCTGATAGCACACTCTTCAATATGTTCTATCAAATGTATATATCTTTATTTTTTTTGGAGATTGATTCATAGCATATTGCCGACCAAAGATGATATGAAGATGAGAAATATGATACTACAATCTACAGAGGTAATATGCTCGTTTTGCCAGTTACATGAGGTGATTACGAAACATATAATGTTTTCTTGTTATTTCTCATACACTGTTTAGAAACTTTGTTACTTGGGGTTGGGTATTCAAGGAACTATACAATGACACTAGAATGCATTTTATGCAACACTGTCATACTCCAATTGGTAAAAAGACTAAGAAGGGATTACGATTCATTTGATTTGTTGGGAGTTGATGAATTTGGTCACATAGTACCAATATTATTTTTAAAGGAGAAACACCAAATAATACAACTGGAACCAGTTCTTTGTATCTCTAGTCACAGTTGAGTCTCTTAGTATACTCAGAATACTATTTTCTTTTGGACTTAGGCTTTTTGTATAGTATTATCACCCTGATTATCGATATAACATGTTTTTTTATACACAATTATTTTATGTGAAGGACTTATTTATACTTTCCATTTATTAATATATTTTTTAATTGTAGATAAAAAAATCTTTTAAGATGGTGATCAATAATGATGTGTTGGAGGGATTTTTTTTATTTCTTTTGTAAGTTGGTTAATAAATGTTATGTGTTGCGTTTCAATTTTATAATTTATGTTAAATGATGTATAAGGGAACAGACATCCTTGTACCTACCACATGTATAACACTTTGGTTATTGAAAAAGTTTCGTATTCTATAAATCATAACAATAAATAACATGTGTAGTGAAAGTGAAATGCTTACAGAGTAAGTATACATAGTGTATGACTCTTTTCCCCACTAATAACTATGTTAAAATTTGTACAGAACTTTTAATCAATTCATATTGCAAGAATCTTAATGTTTGCGACCTAGAAAATTGTTATGATATTAAGAGACATTTAAAAAAAAATTGACATTTTCTTTAGGTTAATAACAGTTGGAGCAATGATATGCGGTCATTTTTCACAGATCATATATATTCTATTAATATTTATTAATACTATTCCTATTATTTACTTTGCTCTTGTTATATCACCAATTGTATATAATTTTTCTTTATCTTCTCTCTTTTCCTAGATATCCTGCCCAACATGTTTTTCTTCTTTGTCTTATGGAACTTTGTAGCTCACTCCAACTTATAATGGAATTAAATATCAAAGTAAATGATTAGTACAATTCTTTATGTTTTTAAGATTGTTGGTAGAATTCTCTTAATTAGGTAAATATTTGTGCTGTAATGTCTCTACTTTTGTCGAATACGATTAAATTATCATTTATATATTACTAAATAATATATAGCCATTCGTTATATTTTCTCTTCCTGATACAGATGAGTAGGATAGTATTAGGTATATTGTGATTTGGCGGGAGTAGATGAGTACTATTTAGAGATTATTATCAACTAATCTCTTTTCTATTAATTGAACAGTTTGTGTACACCAAGATAGAGGCAAAGAGATTCACAAACTCAACATATTTCTTCCATACAAATATAAATAGAAAAAGAGTAGAAGAGAATAGTTTCACCATAATGCAATTAATAATTATAGAAATATCTGGGTACATACAAATCATGAGTTGATAAAAGGTGATTGCTAAGTTATTATTATGATCCTGTTATTAATACCATACTTATTCTTTCAAATGCTTCACTTGGATATCTATAGTGCTTTGCAGAGAAATTCTTAGGGAACATAGCCACCATGGCCTCCGCCACTTCCACCACCCCCTCCATAACCACCACCATGTGCTCCACCTGCCCCATAACCACCTCCTCCACCGGCGCCGCCACCATATCCACCTCCATGGGCTCCTCCATCACCATAACCTCCTCCACTCCCACCTCCACTTCCACCTCCTCCATACCCAATGCCATGATCCCCATGTGCACCATACCCTCCACCAGCTCCACCTCCACCTCCTTCACCACCTCCATAGCCAGCAGCACCATGATCTCCACCAGCACCATAGCCTCCTCCACCTCCTTGGCCACCCCCATATCCCCCACCATGCTCTCCACCAGCACCATACCCTCCACCAGCTCCACCTCCTTGACCACCGCCTGATCCACCACCATGCTCGCCACCTGCACCATATCCTCCACCAGCTCCACCTCCTTGACCACCACCATATCCAGCTCCATGCTCTCCACCACCACCATACCCTCCACCTGCTCCACTTCCACCTCCTTGACCACCCCCGTAACCACCACCGTGCTCTCCTCCTGCACCACCACCACCACCAGCTCCTCCACCAGTACCATATCCACCACCCTGTGCTCCTCCTGCACCATAACCACCTCCACCACCTGCACCACTTCCGCCACCTCCTCCATACCCACTGCCATGTTCCCCACCAGCTCCATATCCCCCACCCTGTGCTCCTCCTGCACCATACCCACCTCCACCACCAGCACCACTTCCACCACCTCCTCCATATCCACCACCCTGTGCTCCTCCCGCACCATACCCACTTCCACCTCCAGCACCACTTCCGCCACCTCCTCCATACCCAATGCCATGTTCCCCACCAGCTCCATACCCCCCTCCAGCTCCTCCTCCTTGACCTCCACCATAACCACCACCATGCTCTCCCCCACCACCGTAAGCCACACCACCACCACCACCACTTCCACCGCCACCACCATATCCAGCTCCTTGATCACCACCATATCCTACTCCCCCGCCTTGCCCTCCGCCACTACCACCTCCATACCCAACAACTCCATGCTCCCCACCATATCCACCGCCACCACCCGAGCCGCCACCTCCACCACCTCCATAACCCCCACCAATGCCATGGCCTACACCATATCCAGCATCAAGGGTGAGAAGGGCCCTTCTAGCAGAACATAGACCTAGAGCCAACAGTACTAAGAAAACTACACTGGGAAGTCTGTGTATAGTAGCCATGGGAGTGAAGTGAAGCTGAAATCCCAGAAGCTAGGTTGGTTTTGAAGTGACGAAGCTTGAAGGTATTTATAGGGATTGGGAAGGCGCGTTTAGAGCAAAGAGTGGTTGAAGCACATGGATCCGAATGTTGGATGTCCCCACAGTGTGGTCCATTATGCCAACATACAAAGATACACTACTAGAACTACCCTCACACCATTCTCATTGTGTGCTTCTGCTGTCTTCCACATCCAACGGAGCATGCAGTACCCTTACAAATACACATAGCTACTCCAACAAACCTACGCTTTTTCTTTTCTTTTTTCAACTCTCAGCATTTTATATATACCTACGACCTATTTTACTACCTACCTATCTATCTTATCTCCTTTTTCTAGCTCCCACCGCCACTCACCACTATATTCCACTGCATTTTACTTTCACAATCTTTTTCTTCCATGTCTCTTCCATTTTTTTCTCTTATTTTACTTTCCTTTCGGGGATCAAATTCATCCGGAAAAACCTAGTTATCAGACTTGTAATTCACGATTCATTTCTGTTCTTGCCACCGGTATCATCAGGTGCGAGTGCAAAACATACCTTTTTTTTTCTAAAAAAATTAGTTAATCTCTAGATAAATTAGGAAGATAGAAGATTTTGTTAAGTGTTTAAACAAGTTTTTGTGTTTATTATTTTCTATGATGGCGATATATCATTGTTGACTCTATGCATAATCACGAAAGATATTAAAATGGTGAGTTATGGGCATCAAATTATGTACTTTCAACACGTTTATCCTTATAAATCAAAATATATACATAATAATATAGATGCGAAATCAACAAAGAAAATAAAGCTAACATATATAAGTAAAAAAAGTGAAGACTGCTAGCATTTGAATGCATGGAACAATTATTCTCAAATTAACTTACTACCAATGATATGGCTTCTAAGAGTGCCAAAAATAACATTCCTTTTAATATTTTGTTTTTTCGAGCCCTGATTCTTACTGATTAAGTATATGAGTTACATTATATTATATACTTCTTTCACGAACAAATTATTATTATTATTATTATTATTATTATTATTATTATTATTATTATTATTATTATTATTATTATTTCGAAGAGGAGGCTAAATTGCAGGAGTGCAGGTTCAGCTACAAGAACGTCTAATTACATGAATTTTCGAAATGAAACTGCCAGCACCAAAACTATTTTTAAAAAAAGAAAAAACTGCACCAAACATATATAAAAGTCTATCACACCAAAGTTACATTATAAAACTATACGGAGACAAATCTATTAGGTGAGATTGAATTATCTTAAATCCACTTTTTAACGTAAGATTTGTTGAATATTCTTATATTACCCACTGTTAGATCACTGTTAGTATCACCTACTATTAAATCAGTGTCAGATTATTCAAAAACGATATAAAGTTGTACAATGAAGGAATACTTGAAATATTAATAAATTTTTCAATAATATTTTTTTTACACCACTATTCTCAAAAATACAATCATCCTACAATTACCTTTTTAAATAAAATATTATATTGTAATAAAATAATAATTTATATAATTGTTAAATGGTTGCAATTTATCTTTGTAATTGTTAAAGTATCACTCGTCTACATTTTCAGTTTGTATCACGACTTATGTCAGAAGGGATTAATGTGCTTTAAATTATTCATGTTTATGCTATTTATTTCCCAATCTCATAATTGTAGCTCCACTAAGAGAAAAGGCATCCTAGCCCTTGTTAGCCATGACCAAACTCCATGACGAGACCTTTATTAGATCGAATATAGCAAACATAAAAGGAATCCTATTTTATTTTTATTTTTTACATCCAAACACGATGTATACCATTCATTATATTTTCTTATAACATACACTGAAAAATAAATCATACTAATTACTTTTTTCTCTTCTCTTTATTGGTATCTACACCACAAGAAAGTTCAATAGTAATTTTTCTATCAAAAGTGTCACTTTAAATATAATTTTATTCCTCATCAGTCAATTTAAGGACAAACTTATACCGTGCCATACAATTATTATATATCACCTTGTCACATTATGTTTTATAGTATTATTTTTCTCTTTATGGTCTTCATTACATTAGTAATCTCGTTTATTGTTGTACAAAATAGGGAAAAGATGTTTTTGACACCATTGTATCCCTTTTACACCCTTATAACAACCTAAATAATAATATATTAAAAGTTATTTAATTAAATTATTGAATATAAAATTTATAAAATGAGTTTTAAATGGGAGTGAAAAATTCATGAGATTTCAACTAATCACATTCCATTAATGTATTCATAAGTTGAGGGTCACATAAACATCTTCTAAGCATTATATTTCTATGCGAACTGGTTGAGGATTCCTTTATATTAAAATTCGTCAAACAATGATTATATGTATACATGAAAAAAGAGTTATATTCTATTGTAGTTTGTTATACAAATAATCAGATCAAAATAAATAAGCATTATTCATATTTATGATCAAATATTGAACTCCCTATATAACTGTAACATCACAATTATTTCATATAAATATAATAATCTATATTTTTATAACGCTCTAACATTGATTAAACTCTAAACCTAAATTAATCTAAGAGAATTCCGTTCACAGGTTCACTAGAATTTATGCTAAAAAATATATTAAGTGAATAGTTGATATATTACTTTTGCTAAAAAATATATCTTTTACAACTTCATTTTCTTATTCAGTCAATTCACTATTAATAATTAATTAAGTGAATAGTTATTAATTTATTGTGTAATTAATATTGATTGTCAAATTTAATACAATATTTTTTTTCTTTATTGCATCTTATCAATTTTTTTGTTCATTTTGGTACTTTTCTTTCTATTTTTTTGTTTTAAATATTACACAATAGTAATTTACTAATTGATATAAGTTCTATTTACTTTGTATAACAAATTCTTCAAGTTGGCATGTTTTCCATCATGGCTTCTTTTAACCTAGTTTCCCGCCAGAAAGAAACTCAAAGAAAGTTCATGGAAACTAGGGCAATGTTGTGTTGCATGTATATGATAAAGACATTCACACCATTCAAATATCATAAAGAGTCTGTATATATATCAATAGCAGTCTAAATCTGCAGAGCTTCAACCCATTCGACTTATATGTAAAACACAAAATTAGAATACAATATTGCATAAATAGTTTATCAGCATCCTCGTACCCACACATTTTCTTATTATTGTTACTATAGCCACAATATAGCTACCATATTTTCTTAGGTAATGTATTCATCAGGGATAGTATCCACCACCGTGGCCACCACCTTCACCACTCCCACCACCACCTCCATATCCACCCCCATGTGCACCTCCACCACCATAGCCTCCACCGCCACCGCCACCAGAGCCACCCCCACCGCCACCAGCTGCTCCACCACCATATCCTCCACCAGCTCCTTGTCCAGCTCCCTCACCACCACCATATCCTCCTCCATGTGCTCCGCCAGCACCACTTCCACCACCCCCACCACTTCCACCTCCTCCTCCTCCGCCATTCCCTCCACCGTATCCACCCCCGGCCCCACTCCCTTCCCCACCCCCATAACCACTACCAGCACCCCCTGCACCACCGCTTCCTCCTCCTCCACTTCCACCTCCACCACCATAACCACCCCCATTTGCTCCACCTCCGCCATATCCTTCACCACCACCTTTACCAGCCCCTCCTCCATATCCACCTCCATCAGCACCACCGCCACCGCCACCACCGTTTCCTCCACCACCACCGTGTCCACCACCCGCAGCCCCATATCCAGCACCGGCACCTTCACCTCCTCCAGCTCCTTCTCCGTAGCCACCACCACCGTGCTCTACCGCGGCGCCTCCTCCTCCTCCTCCGCCGCTTCCTCCACCACCGCCATATCCACCAACAACAGTACCAACATGCAAGTTCACACGGTCCTCTAGAGTGAGGAGTGTTCTAGCAGCAGAGCAAACGCCTAAACAAACAAACACAAAAAGAATGTTACCAAGAACTACTTTAGAAGTTGCCATTGCAAAGTGTGGTTTTGGAATGCAAAGTGCGTGTAGTATATATAGTAATGGGCCTGGCCCATTACAGAAATGGAGGGGCCCTAAAGTGTGTTTTAACATGGCCCACTGCACATGCGGGGTTGGGTAGAAGTACAGAAAATGGCACTATAAGACCCACTGGTGTGCTTTTGCTGGCAACCACAACCATTACATTGATCTTGTTCTCACTTCTCACTGTGCTACCTACGCAAGCCCATGTTAGAAACCTATTCTCCTTTCTCTGATAAAACGTATATCCGTTTTCTCTTGAGGTTGTCGGAATCATTCATCTTGGATGTTCACACTTAGCACTGCCCACTGGAACTAATTTTCTTTTTTTTTCAAATTTTTTCATGATGTGGATTTATCCTGATATACCACTTGGCTTTTGTGCATATTTTAACCTTTTCTTTTTGATATTGCAAAATAATTTCTTGATGAATGGAGTCGGATTGTGTGAATGAGTTCCAATTAGTGACCATTGGGAATCCATTTTCAGTTGAATCTAGAAGGGATTGAAGATATTGTGCTCAGTTTGTTGGGTAAATTGTGATTATTAGTTGTACCAAATTTATACTGTTTTTGAGGTACACATATACTATATCATAATGTGCTGTACATTGGAATATCATAATAATGTGTAGATATTTCACCAATTGGTCTTTCTTAAATAGTAAGGAGCATTATTCTGAACTCGGGGAAATACATTCAAATTACTATTAGGATGAAACAACACATAGAGAGTAGTATATAAAGGAAATTTTGTTTTAAACAACACATAGAGAGTAGTATATAAAGGAAATTTTGTTTTGTTTGCAGTGGCAATGGTTTGGGTGGACATTTCCATGTCAATAAGAAGAGCCTTTTCTGCATGTGGGGATGTGTGAATTGGATGATAAGGTCCGAAGCATGAAATTGTTGGTTCAATTTGAAGACACTTACGCTTGCCCTTTACCTTACTCCAGCTATATATCACTAACATTAAACTTCTGGAGTAGCAGTAGATGAAACTGAAAGTATGGTATAGTGGATGATCACATGAAAATTGGAAGATTGCGGGATCCACCCATCATCTTCTGCTTGTCTAGTGGATTGCCCTTTTCTCCTTCACGCTTTTCTTCCAGCAGAAATGTTTGACTCTAGCAGCAATACATGTTGCCCACTACTTCGTCAAAGATGAGTTACCAAGTAAAATCAAAAGAAGGAACAAGCTACCATGTAAAATAAACAAGAACATCAAGCTACCACAACTAAGCATTTAAGTCTCCAGCGTTGTATTTTCGTTATTTGATATAGCTTTCCATCATTTTTTATTTATATTAATTCAAACTAAATTATGATGAATCTACATAATGTTGCCAAGTGACTTATATATAGTTGAAGGGAGTTTTGTTTGATACGCATTGCGACATATATTACAATAGGTCCATGAGGATAAAAACTATATTAATTTATTTAAAATATATTTTTTAGTAACATTTATTAAGTTATATTTGGTGCAAATCATTTGCACATTTACACTTCTTTTCCTTACTGCATTTTGACACCCTGATATTAAATACTCGAAGAATTGGCTTAAATGAAAGGATGAATTTGTTTGGATGAGCAAAACATTCTAATTGTCAATATACAAAAGTCTTCTTTGATATGTGTCTAAACTCTTCCGTAACTCCATAACCTTTAAGTATAAATAGCTTCCTTGCTTAAGAGCCACCATATGCTTAGCTTCTATAGTATATACAACAATTTGAAACTTGGATAACCAACCTGTCATCCAATATAAAATCTATTTTATTAAAATTAACTATATAATTTGAAATGACATAATCCTTGACAACAAACACTTGTCTGCCAGGGTCTGAAATTAATTCTTGACTTCTTTCCCTGTGCTCTTGTACATATCATATTATACATATATAATACTTTCCACGTAAATAAATATTTGAGATATTTCTACCGTAAAATATAACTAAAATTGGCTTACATAAATTTGAACTACATATAAAGAATTGGAACTACAGAAAAAATGATATCATTTTCAACTTAAAATTTTATAATATTGAATATATGAGTTTTTTTTTATATATTATTAAACTTTTTTATTTTTACTTAATGTAAAATCTGGATACGCAATAAACTTGGATAGAAAAACAAAATTCAAAACATTTCGAAAGTTAAAAGGTAAACTAAGACGCGAAAAAAAAAAGTTCAGAGACAGAAGTGGTGAGTTGGTGTAACTCTCAGGACAAAATATATAATCAAATATATATTATATGCCTTCTTTAATAATCTGTAAATCTTGATTACCATTTTACTTGTTAAGTTTAAAATTAAATTGTGAGACTTAATTATTTAATCAAGTGACTAAATTTTAAATGAATTATTTAATTGTAATATAGGTTTATAAATTTTTCTCAATGATGTAGACATGTAGTTATTAGTTATTGGATGGGCTTTGTACCTTCTGGGCCTATGTGTCCTTAGAGAGTGCTTCTTCATGCACATCTACACCTTCATAATTTTCGTAATTCCAATATTGACTATGACTAAAAAATAAAAATGTCTATTCATAAGCTTTAAAACTTTCGGATTGTAAAATCTGGTAGGAAGTTATATGCCTACGGATTCTACAATCCAAATTGATCGGATTGTAGAGAATTCGTAGACTAAAAAGTTTTGTTATGACTTTCATATTTTACAATTCAAAATTTTAAAGGTTATGAAAATTATTTTCGAATTGAAATAGGCACCTCCAATTTCAAAAGCTTTAAGGTATGAAAATGGTTTTTAGATTATGCAATTCAGAAGTTTATGTTTAATAAAATTGACTTTCTAATTACACAATCCGAACTTGAATTTGACAAATAAAAAAAGTTTAAAAGTAGAAGAAGTCTTCAAATGAAGATAGATTTGTTAGTGAATTGAAAGAGTGTAAGTAGTGAGGCAGGTAATCGAGGTGGAAAGAAAGAGATGGTGAATTGAAGGAGTGTAATTAGTGAGACAAGTATTCAAACTTTTCAATCTATCCATTGTGTCCAATGGAGAATGGAGGAAAAGATAGTGCATGAGGAAACCAAATGGAAGGAGAAAATTCTCTCTCTATTGCCTAAAACTCATTAATTAATAATTAATATACAAAAAAAATTAAAATCAAAACAATGTGAGTCAAGTGGAAAATCTAGAAAAAGATAATAAATGAGAAAATCAAAAGCTTAATGAGTTTGAAGGAAAAACTTCTCTATTTTTTCCATTGTCCAAAACTGCATTAATGCACAAATAAATTAAAGCTAAAAGATGTGGGGTCAGAATAGGTTGGTGGAAAATTGAGAAAAAGATAATGAATGAAAAAACTAAAAGCCTAATGAGTTTCAAGGAGAAACTTGTAATTTTTTCATTCCATTGTCCAAAAGGCCATTAATTAATTAATACACAAAGAAATTAAAACCTTGGGGGAGAATTGAGAAAAAGATACTGAATAAGAAAAAAAAAAGTCTAGCCTAATGAATTTGAATGACAAAATTTTATGTCTCTCCATTCAATGACTTCCGGAACTTCCAAATTATGCAATCCCTCCCAAAGTCACTAGAATTTTGCAATCCTGAAGTCATGCTCAAAATGTTTTACCTTTCCAATTATAGAATCCTAACAAATATAAAACTACCGAAATTAATATTCCTATTCACCGTCGTCTAATACACTAAATCAACTCTATACAAAATAATACAAAACACATGACAAACTTTACTTTTATTTCAATTTGGAATGGAGAATGAAGGACCAACAAAGACAATGAGCAAGTTGAACAGTATTGAAGGCAACGAAGGATATGCTGAACGAGGAAGGTACAGGATTCAATTTGAGGGTGAAGGAAGATGAAAGGTCGTGTTCGATTAAAAAATTAATTTTAAAGATAAAATCATCTTTTTTTCGTACGGTGTGGAAATACAAGAAGATATCATAGAGGTGGAGAAAGAAGCTCTCGTCCTTTGAAAAAGATATGGACATTGGATCTTCGAGGTGCATATGGAGGTGCGAAAAGAGGACATTGGATCTTCGAGGTGCATATGAAGGTGCAAAAAGAGGCTCTCTGGATCTTCAAGGCCAATTTGTGTGCATGAACCCAACCTTAGGAGAGAGATATTTAAAAAAACAATAATACATTCGGTAATGTTTTCACGTATGTCCCTTGTAGACTGATTCTTCCTGCACCTCCATGCTAATTTTCTGGATCTTCGTAATTTTGATATATTTCCATTTTAATATTAAAAAAAATAAAAATAATCTTTATTAATGATAATTGCGTTTTAATTTTTTTTTCTCTTCACGAATTGTTTGTATATTATATAATCTACAATAATTTTTCTTACACCTCTACGTTACGGTACAACCCGTAATATAAAAAAATTTATAAATATATTATGATTTGTAGAATCGGTAATGTATTTCTTTTATCAACTTTTGTATAGAATCAACAAATGCATTTTCTACTTCATGAACCATGGCTTCACTAATTGAATGCCCATATCATATTCGACAAGTAGAATCGATGGCTTCCCTGATTGCGTGTTAGGCAGTAGAAATTATCAACAAGCCCGATTGTACGAAAACCACTCTTTTCTTTTTCTTTTTTTTTTTACTTTCTTTCCTTTCATGCCTTTATTTCCTATTATTTCCATTCCACGCTCATGTCCGGGATCACTGTAGTTAAAGTCTCTCTCAGTTTTTGCGTTTTGGTTCAGTGCAACACCGCAAACTCTACCTTTATCCATATGCATGCCATCTTTTAAACTGATATTAAAAGGGGAAAGAGAAAGATATAGGGGAAAGGAGCGACTAATGAAAAAGAAAGAAGCAACGTCGGTATCAGGCTGAGGTTCACAAAGTATAAAAAAAAATACATTACGGTTGTATTTAAAAATTTATTTATATTACGGGTTGTACAACCCGTAATGTAAAAAAAAATTTAAATATATTGAGAGTTTTACAAACCATAATGTATTTATAATTTTTTTTTGTAATGTGGGTTGTACAATCTGTAATATAATTTTTTTTAAATATATTACGGATTGTACACACCGTAATGCATTTAAAAAAAAAAATTGTGTTACGGGTTGTACAACCCGTAATGTAAAATATGTAAAAAAAAATTACGGGTTGTACAATTCGTAAAAATAATATTTTTAATTGTATTACGGTTTGTATAACCTGTGAAGAGTTTTAATTGTATTATGATTTATACAACCCGTAAAGAGAAAAAAGAAATTGAAACACAGTGACTATTGATAAAGGTTATTTTTGTCTTTTTATCAAGGTTAAAATAAGAATATGTCAAAATTATGGAGGTACAAGAAGAACCAGTCTCCCTTGTATTGGCTTTGTTTACTAAAAACATAGGCTTTGTACCTTCTGGGCCTACTTCTCCTTTGAAGCCCAGTATGGACACTGGATCTTCAAGGCCCATTTGTGTGCGTGAGCCCCAACCTTAGGAGATATATTTAAAAAAAATAATACATTCGGTAATTTTTTTACGTGTGTCCCGTGCATTGTTCTTGTTCACTAAAAATATGGCTCAAAAGGATTGGTTGTGACACTTTTTAATAAAATTTATATAATTTCATTCAATAATGCAAAATATATTAAAAAATTATATAAAAGGGCCTGGGCCCCACAAAATTGGACGCTCCTGGAATATTTTAACTAAACTTACAAAATATTGATTTGAAAGCGTAAAATTTTAGAAAGATATATAAATATATACTCCTTGTTCTTTCTTGAGTGTCGGGGTTTACGAGAAAAGTATTATTTATTTATTTGTTTGTTTTCAAAGTTCCAAATCCTTTTCTCAATTATATCGAACATAATTTTTAATTAATTTATACATTTATGATGAGTGAAAACAAAAACAAAAACTAGTAATATGTATTTATTATAGAATATAAATGAAAATGTTAAAATAAAAACTTTATATCTATTTAATAAAAATGGAAAAACAATCTGGAGAAGAAAAGTTAAAGGGTGTGGAAAAGCCTGATGCGTTGTTAGTTTGGTGGTTTTCTGATTGTAGCTACTGATAAGGTTCAAATAACTGGAGGGTGACTTCTAAATGACTCAAACTGCAATCAATGAAGATATTTTTTAATGTCAGTGTCTAAGGACGGCATTGCTCAAACTTAAACATGCTTCAATTATTGATTGATTATGGAGGATATTTTAGAGGTGGCATGTATTATTGCAATTTTAAACTCCAATTTATATACAATTCTCAGTGCAAGAAAATATATTGGATTTGACATTTAGATTTATTTAACTAAATCAAATTGATTTGAATATTTTTTTTAAATTTAATTTAAATGTAGATCTAAAATAATTTAAATCTGATATATTAAATTAATTTAATTTGGATAAAGAACATTTATATATATACGTATATGATAAATTCAGTTTAATCAATTTAAATTTAATATTTAAAATATTTTTACTAAAATATTTTATGATTATATTGTTAATTTTGAGAGAGTAATCATATATAATAATTAATAAGATATGATTTGACATGAGGATGCACGTATTCAATTATTCAAATCAAAATTTTTCTTTATTTTCACTATGTAATGCTTTTTCTTACTAATTAATTATTTTCTAATGTTGTACCTAATCTCTATTCATATATAAGATAATACTCCACCCAAATGATGAGCAACAAAAGCCAAATTCTTATCACTGAGACACTATGGAGTGCCAGACCTCCACCCATGAGAAGGAGTCTCTCAATCTCAGGTTTCTTATAAGTCTAATTGCACTTTGTACCATCAATACTTCACTATTCACCACCTTTTTCATCCGTATATAGTTTAAGTTCAGTAACTTGTGTCACTTATATTGTTGTTCTATTTTCAACCATCCTTGTAATATATATCATTGATGCTGCGAGCTGATACATACCTGAAATCTGAATAAGATCGTTTATGCATGTGTTGTTGAGCTTAGGAACTGTTTTTGCAGGGAAATCCCAGCCCCAGATAAAAGCTTGGGCTTGAGCAAGGGCAGCGCCTTCTGCAAGGTGGGTAAGGGTTGGACATGCATCATAACTAAGACTGAGGGGCCTGATGCAGGCAAAGCTTTCGTTAAATGTGGTGAAAACTGTTCATGTACCATGTACGTCAAAAACACCTTTTCTTAGTTATTTTTAGCCTAACTATCATCAGTTATTGCTTAATTGAATTTGATTGGAGCTACTCCAGTCATTGTAAAATGGTGGAAAAAAACTTACATTATTTTCTTTTTCTATAGATATTTATTTAGAAGTTGATCGAAACATGGTTAATATTTGAATAAAATAATATATTGCAGCAGTGAGGGCGAGGCAGTGACCAAAGAATTAAATTTGCCAGCTGATGTTGTGGGTAGCAGTGACAGTGGTGATGGAGCATTCTGCAAGTGTGGTGAACGGTGGAGTTGTGTTATTTTCAGGACTGAAGGCCCTGATGCAGGCTCTGGCAAAGGCTTTGGTGAATGCGGTGGACAGTGTTCTTGTACTATTAACCAGAAATAGACCAAGATAAATGATTCAAGATAGAGCACATGTGAAGTGCATGTATCATATGTATAATCTGATGCTAATATCATCAATCTCTGCTTCAATTGTATTGATTCAGGGAACTATCATCACTATTATGTGTTGTCAAGTACACAGTATTAGTGTTTATCCTTCATCTTTTATATATGCAACACATTGGAAACTCTCTCAGCCATGAACAGAAATAACATCAATAACTAAAAAAACAAGATTGGGAGCGGAATGGTCCCAGATTACTTGATGTCCCAAGAAACAACGACAGAAACTAAGGAACAAGGTCAAGAATAGTGTTCCTGCCACCCGGTCTGTTCTCCTTCCTCACGTACTCCTTCGCTTCTTCCTCCCCATACTCCTTCAACCCCACCTCCCCCTTCGTCTTCCACAGCACCTCCCCGAACCTCCTGTGTCCCCAATACGCCTCCGCCTCCACCTTTTCCCCACCCTCCTCCGCTACCACCACCGTCACCGGTAACCGCTCGTAGCAGCCGGAGCTCACACCTTCGAACTCGTCCAGCTTAGCCACCGCGCTCTCCGACACAGCATAAACCTCGCCCTTCACCCTTTGCCCCGACCCGGGTAGGTTGATCAGGTAAGGGATGCCGTGGGGTCCACACACCAGCGGGTAACAATCCTCCGTCAAGTAGGCGCCAACCAAAACGGCGTCGTCTTGGCTCATCAGCTCCTCCATCAGATAGTGGTTGGGGAATCCTCGCTTCAACGTGCCATAAGCAAATATCAAGTAGCTTTTCAGTTTCGCCTTTTCGCTCCCTCTCTCCATCACCACAAGTTGGCTTCTTCCCCTCTTTCATCTGTTTCTTATTCTTAAACCTTTTAATTCTATTTTAGGCCCATTTCGGTTTTTTGTGGGCCTGGACCTCAAAGATTCTGGCCCATATACAACTTCCTTTTACCCTAGGAGTTGATTAAAGCCACGGGTTTTTCCAAGACAATGGATATGAACCAAAATATTTTCATTCTAAGGTTAAAAGAAAAAACTAAGATGACTGCTTTTGTATTGAGTCAAAATGACAATTTTTTAACCAAAAACAAAACGAGGAAATAAAAACAAAAAAATGACAAAAGAAGCAAATCCTAACTTGTTGAAACCTTGGTTGACATGAGAACCCACCACCAGGCAATACTGCCAAAACTAGAATAAAAATGAGTAAAGTGCAACGAACTTTGATGATGAAACATTGCATCTGGTGGGTGGCATGCAAAGCTAGTTAAATAGCCTTCATAATGCAGACCAGATAATGATTTTTCGTGGATGAAATTTTCTGCCCAAAAATTAACAGTAATGTCATCCATCCCCTCTCATTGTATGTTTGTTTCTGTTCCAAACTTGTGTTGTGTGTGGTGTAAGCACCCTTACATCTGTTCTTCTCTCTCCTTCTATTCATTGCCTCTTGTCTGATTTGATGGCAAGGCAGAAGAATTATTGAGCCCAATAGCTTCCATCTCATCTCTGTGATGTTACCGTTAATTTGCAGAAAAATCTTTGTAGTTTTCTTGGTACAAAAAAGTCCCAATTTTTGGAAGGACCTTGTCAATTGTAAACGGGCATCTTTCTAACACACAATGCACCAAACTCCACAATAATGCATATGGGCCAGTGTCACAGTAAGTATAGTACTAGCTACGAAGATGTTTTTTATTTTTTTATTTTTTTTAATAAAATCTAGGATTTACATGACTTTTTGGATTTGTGCCTTTTATTAAAATATAGTTTTGATAAATTAAAGAACTTGATGAATAAAATTGACAGAAATAGACGTTGAAATAATATTTTATATCAAAATAGTTTTAATTTTACTGATAAATTTCACATATGTATACTTGTAACTAATTTTGATTTTTTTAATACAATATTTAATTATTTTGTTTAGTTTCATTTCTTACACCTTTTATATTAGATATTCTACTATTAATCTTATAAAATGACTTAAAATATTTCCCGTTTAGTTCAAAATAAGAAAATTCACTTAAGTGAATGTCATCATATTTGCTGATTTGCGTTAAAATATAAATTTAATAATCGTTATAAAGATAAAATGATGAATTAATATACACAATTGGAATCAAACATTAAAGAGAAACGCTAAGTGGGTTTTATCTTATAAAATGCATCCTCTCACAACTAAACCAATCCAAAATCAATACATACAAAATATAACAAAATTAAATACCTATTTAATAAAATCAAAATTAATTACAATCTTAAATAATTTTAAATGTAATCATTTTTATATTATTTTCTTACCTTTTAAATTTAAATTTCAATGTCATGTATAGATAACTTAGCCTGACAACGGGTTGGTTTGGTGTAAGTATAAAATATATGCAAAAGCTAATCCAGTTACATAGATTAATCCTATGATTTACAGTATTATTATTAATAATAATAATAATAACTTTAACATATTTTTAATATATAATTAATTAATTTTAATCATTCAAATAGATCACTTAATATAATTTGCTTAATTAAAATGTTTACTTTAATTATCCATTAAATATTACTAATGAACTAATATTATTTTCAATATTTCAAATGACATTAAAATTTAGAGTATCAACTACAAATATTTTCAGCAAGAAGCAATTACGTGTAAAACAAGTTACTAAGATTAAACAACTATGAGCTAGTTGATGGGTGAGGTTGTTAAAAAGATATACTTTTTAGTTGGATAAGTCACAATCTTGGTTAGACTACTCAAATTGCTCTGTTTGGTGAAACTTAACTATTATATGATAACTCAGTTTAATCTGTTTAACACAATAGCTTTATATTAAAAATTAAAAATCAAATAAACTTATTAAAATTTAAGTTATATTATTAAAAGTAATTTTAATCTTAGATATAACAATATAATGTATAAATTATAATAATGCATATACTTTAACATACGTTTTAATCTTTTAAATACAATTTTTATTTATAAAACAGTCCATCCATAAACTTACAACTAATTAAGTTTAAATTTATTAAGCTTGGAGATTAAATAGACAAAATAAAGAAAACTTAATTTAAATTAAGATTAGAAATTTCTTTTATCTAATTTAATCCTGAATAGCTTTCCAGTGAGATTCACTTAGTTGTCCCAAAGAAGATTGAGCATAAATGCCCTCATATAGCAAGGGGCAAAAGAGTGGTATCAGTGCTGTGGTGTGTGTCATAATTGTTTAACTTATTTTTCTAAACTATATATAGATTAAAAGAGTAAAATGCATGCGTATCTGTAGCATGGGGCCACACGGAATCCTTAGCTCAAAAACTCTTTATAAAAGAGAAGACATACAAATTAGAGACATTCAGGGTGACAGTTATGAGATTATCCCGTTATCCGTTCCTCAAATCAGATAATGCCATGTCGGACTCACGAATCTTGGCCATCTCATTCTGGCCTTCTGAGGCCACAAATTACTCATGTGACTGCCATTAGATACTATTGCACTGCATGTTACATCACATTCATTCCCTGTGCAACCAAACCAACCCAGAAAACATTTCAAAGAAAAAGGAGAGCTTAGGGAGAAGAGACCAAACATTATTTTTATTTCCTCTTTTGAGTTTTAACAAATGGCAACCACTGCGATCACCAGTCTCCCCCAGTTCAGTGGTCTTAGACCCCAATTCTCATCTGCCCCTGTGCAGAGCTTGGTCAGCACTCAGCATCTTTTTACATTACACATTTACCAAGTCCTCCTTTTATAGAATGTTATGTTAGACCCAGTTTGAAAATGATCTTGTTGTTTTAACCATTTCTCACCAACTACTTGCATTTGATACGTAATTGTGATAACTGGGTATGTTTTTGTTCACAGGTTGCTGTCCAAACCATGAGGCGCAAGGGGAAGGGTGCATTGGGAGCTAGATGTGACTACATTGGTTCATCCACTAATCTGGTATCTTATGAGTTTGAGTCATTTCTAAGTCTCCTCGTTCCTTTCTTGTTTCATCTCGCTACTTTACAAAGCATACTAGATAGTAGATTTAATTTTTAGTAGGATGAAAGATAAAAAATAAGATTGCATTATAGATTCAACTTTTAGTAGGATGATAGATAAAAAATAAGATTGCATAAGAATAATGATAAATAAGTATAAGTCGAAATCTCACGTTAAATTTAATGTTTTGACGTAAGTACGAATCTAATTTTTAAGTATGAAAAAATTAAGTAATATATAAAAAAAATTTATAAATATAATGTTTTAAGATTTTGAATTAATAGTAATATCATTACTTAATGTGGATTAATTCCGTTCTCATTCTATTTTTATGAAATCTCTCTAATACTTCTTCCTGATCTCTATGATTATAAAATTCTCTCAATAATAAAATGTAGAATTGAGAGTGTGCTAAGACCCTTCTTTCCTATGCTGATATGATAGTTGAACAGATTATGGTGGCTTCTACTAGCCTGATGCTGTTTGCCGGAAGGTTTGGATTGGCTCCATCTGCAAACAGAAAAGCCACTGCAGGGCTAAAGCTGCAGGTGAGGGACTCAGGCTTGCAGACTGGTGACCCTGCTGGCTTCACCCTTGCTGACACCCTGGCCTGCGGAGCTGTTGGCCACATCATTGGTGTTGGGGTTGTTCTTGGACTCAAGAACATTGGTGCCCTTTAAAGAGCAAGAACCAGTTATCTTATCTGTAATAATCGATTTATTGTGTACTTTATTCTCACTTTCCTCTTTCTCAACCTTAACTTAAATCTTTAGCTTATCCCCTCCCTTCTAAACACAGAAAAAAATATAACTGTGATGAAACAAGTGATCAAATGTTCCCCCATAACGCTGAGCATCAGTGGCAAAATGCATTTGAATTGCTACCAATTATGAACCTGCATCATGCAACTTCAAGGGCTCAATATAAAAAGTAAGAATACAGGAAACAATACTATTTATAGAAATTTTCTTCATAATTATTTTTAGGAGAAAATAAATGAATAAATAAATAATTATATAAATTAAAATTAACTTATGTATAAATTAAAAATAAGAATTTAGAAAAATTATATAAATATCTATAAATTAATTTATGCATAAGTTAATATTAATTTATAAAAAAATTATTTATATTATTTCTTATTTTTACATTTTAAAGGCCTTTTTGAAAAAAAGTTGTCCAAACAAATCTTAATTCTCCTCCTTAAAATTACAAGATGTGTAACAGATTAACAATAGCTATAAAAGAAATATGGAGTTATGCGATTTATTGAACATCATTATTTTCGATATTTATTTAGGCCATCTAAACATATTTTAATAAAATGGCAGGACTAAAAGCATTATAATATTAATTCTTATTCAAACTTCATTGATACCATAATTAGTAACAATAATTTGAAGCATCCTAATCCATAAAATAAAGAAGAAAAAAACAAAAAGTCAGAGGACTAAACAAAACCCGAATAAGAAAACCTATAAAAACAAAGTTGAAATCTCTCTATAAAAAAATCAAAATCAAAATTTTAAAAAACAAATGCATTATCCTACTAAAATTTATATAATTATAATACTTATTTCTCAACAAATTGGTTATTAATTTTGTTACTGAATTCTTCTAAGATCTGCATCACTAAATTCATACTAACCATTATTGACCAAAGTCGTAGTAATTTGTTGATTTTCTTATAGTAATATTTCATTATTAATTTCCATAAAATTAATTTGTAGTAAGTGGGGAAAGTTGTATTAAAAAGGTGAAAGTTTGAAATTTAAAAAATAAGAGATATTGTTTTCAGAATTAGTTGAAGTTAATAATGACTGTAAAATAAAAAAGTGAAGTTGATTACAAGTTTGAAATATTTGAATATTAGTTGGTATAAGATATTATTTGTAGTTAACTTTATTAACAAAAAATTACAAATTACAATTAAAATATGCATGCGCTGATAAGCCTTTTGAATAATTAAAAATTATTCTTTCATTTTTTTAAAAGTATAATAAAAATGATTTTTTATTAACTTTTGTAGAAGAAATTGCTTTTAAAATAAATGTAGAACCTAAGTTTTTCTAAAACAAACATATTTTTCTTACAAAAAAATTATTTAATAAAAGTTTTAGAGATTGAAATTCTAAAATCTCTTAAAAAATATTTATAATTGATTACTTTTTATACATTATAAAACAATTTGAAACAATTTAAACATATAAAAATATTTTTTATTTATTGTAAAAAATTAAGTTATTAAATAGTATAATTATGAAAAAAATACTTAAATCTTAAAAAATCATTAAAACATGATAACTTATTAAATATTAATAGATTAAATTTATTTTAAAATTAAATATCTTAAAAAAGTTTGTTTATAAATTTAAAAATATAAATCAATTGACATGTTTAATTATATAACAATAAAAAGTAAAGTTTATTTTCAAAACATAAATATAATTTATTGAATAATATTAACGATTTTGACGTGATTAGGTTAAAACAGGTTTTTCAAATATAGAATTAATTAAAATTTACTCAAGATGAAATATATCTTATTAAAAATTAAACGCTATGATATTGTTGTCCATTTAAAAAATGTTAAATAAAATTAATTAGAAGAATTTTAGACATAACTTTATGTCACAAAAATCTAAAAAAGAAATTATACAAATTTTAATAAATATTTGTATTACTAAAAAACCTCATTCTTAATTTGCCTCACGCCTAAAAAAATCCTGGAGCCGTGTGGCAAAACTCATAAGCTGGATTGGGGACATCACGTGAGTGTATTGTCATATTCTCTGCGAGGAATAATGACAGTTCGTAGATATTTCTGGTGTAGAAAACATATATCACGTTTTTTTTACTGCATTATTTAATTCTCAGACCAGAACTAGACAAACACAAACCCAAACACTAATTTGTCTCTTTGTAGATGAACTTGCAATTCTGCAAACAAAATTCAGAATCCAATCAGTCATAGAGGTAACTACATATTTATTACCTTTTTTAATGTAATATATATCGAATACGCGGAACCCAAAATCTTGCATTTCAAATCAAAATAAGCACACTAGATATTTAGGTTGTTTATATAAAAAAAGAGATAATCATTAGGATTAGAAACTTTCACTTCAAAACATCCAAAACTGCTACCGATTGTGATAGTGTAGAGAGGAAATGTACATGTTAGATTGTATGCGATAAACAAATCTTTTAACAGATGGAACATGTAAGAAAAAAATTTGAATTAGGGTATTCAGAATCGACCAATTCAAATATTGAAATTTTAAAATTTTTGAGTTGTAAATTTATTAAAAAACTTTGATTAGATGGTAACTCTTGCTCACGTGGTATAATTATACACGTGAATAAGGGTAAAATTAATTTTTTTAAGATTTATTATGAAAGGACATTGAGTTTTAAGTATTTAAATTTAAAATTTGAAAGGTAATAGAAGTTTAGTATACTAATTTGCATAAGGAAGATTTTTTGTGACAGAGATCATGAGAGAATGACGACATCGAAGAGATTTTCAATCCTAGATGGAATATACTGAACAACGTTCTAAAAATTACATATAATCTAAGATTGTAAAATAGATGTGTATCACGTGTGATTATGAAAAATATAACTACTCAATTTTATTTGTAAGACGTATGCCAGGTGTCGTAGTGAAATTATAACTACTCAATTTTATTTATTTGTAAGACTCCAAAGTTTGGTTTTTTAGTATCAGCCTGAACAAACATTTTTAATAAAACAATTGAACGCAGCAAACATTCTATAGGAAAAATATTTTTTAGAGTTGTTTCTAAAAATAGTTCAGTCAATGTATTCTTAAAGGGGTTGAATAATAAAAGATTGATGTGAGTACAGTAGCAAAAAAAAGTGGTTGTTTTGCAGGCAATAATGTAATCCAGAAAAAAAGAACGTAAGGGGCATACATGCATTTTCCAATCCAGCGTGGACACCTTCACGTGTTGGAGTAAGATAGGTGAAGTAGCACATGAGATGTTCCGGCGTGGGGACAAACACTTGGATTTGGGGTAAGATAAAATCACTAAACCAAACCCTTCCTTATTCCTTACGCCTTCCACCTATGTTCCTGCATCTTCCCTTTGCCCTGTCCTCCCCCTCCATAATTACCCTTCATTGCCACTCTCTCTCCCCTTGAAGTAGTAAAAGTGTTGCAGACCACCAACAAGATCACAAGGAATAAGATAACTAACATTCACTATATAGGATATGGTGATTATGTCATATATGTTATTTTGTTACTTGGCCCATGTTTTAGACTCTTCATATGTCACCATCCAATTATGATGTTTGAAATTATACCACATTTCCCATGTTGTAGTGTTTCATTCACGGCCTATCTAATAATTTATGTAGATAGATTTTGCTTAACCTATTATTGAAGATCTTTCTAGTATCTTATAGACACTTCTTTCGTCTAAATAAAAGATTAAGTTTGCATTGCACCCATACCTCTGGTTTTGGATTTTGAAACCATGCATAAATGTTGGTACGAACAAACATTATGGTTACGATTTTGCTTTGTCCTAGATATTTTATGGTCTTCCTTATGGGAGAAAAAGGAGAAAAACTTGTGGGTAGGGGCGTTGGGTGAAGGTAACTTGGAGCATTATCCGAAAGAAAAAAAATTGTAAATGACTTTCTCGGCTATTGATAAATAATGGCACGGTCTCTGTATGGAAATCATGAGTGTTTCGCATTCCAAAAGTATGATCAATAGAATCTGGTCAGAATATGGGATCCACTACTTACCTTAAAAAGAAAACAAAATAATTGCTCCAGAACAAAACCAAGAAGATCTCCTCTTCGTTCTCACTGTTGTGAGAGAGAAATTATTGATGAAGTTTTTTTTTTTTTTTTTTTTTTTTTTTTTTTTTTTTTTTTTTATGGGCATGGGAGTGATTAATTATCGCTCAACTTGAACAGCTGTATGCATGCATACATTGTATGTCAACGCCCAGCAGAACAACTTTATCTTAAAAATAGCTAAGAGCGTAGACAGAAGAGTTATGTGTATGTGACTCAAATCATCTGTGTCTATTTGCTGTTCCTTTAATTAAAAATAAAAAAACATCTTACAAAAACTAACCATTATTAATTCTGAAAGGGAAAGTTATCCTCTTTTCAATAATTTGTTGTTTTTTAGTTAGAAAGAAAAAAAAAATGAGAAACAAGTTTAATGGGAGAAGTGATTTGAATCCATGTGTAAATAATGTGAAGAATTTCAGACTTGGACGTATGAATATAGAAACTGGCCGACAGAAAAACTGATGGTAATTGACTATGAAATAAGACATTTTTCTGCCTTTCCCCTTCTACGAAAGATATGTACTATTTGTTTACCATTTCCACGCCATGTGGTGTGGCCTCTTCTATAAGGTTCAAAACCAAAAATTCAATTCAAACCAAAGAAGTATATATTCATTAATTGCCTAGTTAGTATTTTAAATTAATTAACATACTTTAAAATATGTTTTAATGCAAAATTCATATCTAAAAAATGTATGGAGAACAATTTTTTTTACAGAAGGGAATTCTATTTGTACATAGCAGAAACACTGTGAATGACTCAATTATCTATAAGACTATTTAACACAGTTCTATACTTATCATTTTAACTTGAGACTATTATATATAGTTAAACTTAAACAATCTTACACTAGTTGATTCATACGTTTAGTTTAAAATGAAATTTATATTTAAGATTAATTTAAAATGAAGATTTAATTTTGTTTAACAAACAAAGCTGTAAGGAAAGCTTGGACTACAACATGTTTTTTTTTTCTTCTATTAAATGGACTTTTAACATAAGTTTAAAATTACAAGCTTCTGAGTATAATTTCAGTAGAAAACTTTCGTGTACAAATTGGGTTGATGGATTAGCTTTCAATGAGCTAACTTTCATAATAAAAAGTTAATCTAACAAGATCTTTTATACCAACATCTCGATATATTTTACTTATAGACAATTCTGTGAGTGCAATTGATATTGAATCTCCAAGTAAAGTTTTAAATCCAGATGAATATAATAATTGAAAGAAATTTCATTGAAAGTGTTCAGTTGAATTTTGTAATTAGAGGGCTATCTATAACTTTGTCGTACACTATTTGTTAACCTTTTTTATTCTTTGTATATTTAATTTATTAACCAATTTTTTTAATTTTTATTGTAAAAAATATCTATAAAAATGAGAAGTGTTTTTATTTTATAAATATAATAACATTTTTTAAATAAAAATAAAAATATTTTGTAACTATCTTTTGTATACATAATTTCTTATAAATTTACTTTTTATTTTAAATGAAATTTACAAGTAATTCATTTATATAATTATTTTTATGTGTATAATCTTTTATAACTAATATTAATTTCAGAAATATTTGTAATTAAAGTTATTATAACATAAAAAATTAATTATATTCTATTTTTATTATCATAAAAAATAAACACTCTTACGCCTAGCAATAGTTTGTATTTATATCTTGTTAACAATTATTTGATTTAGAAAATTACATATTATTTCTTTTAACCGATGCTCTATGTTTGGATCACTTTTGCCTATCAACACCTTATAGTCTCTAGCACTTTCAGTATTTTCAAATGATCTCTTTGAAACTTTATCAATAACATTATTCGATCATCAATTAATTTTTACTATACTATAACAATATGATTTTACACAATTAACAACCATGAAATACATTGGTGAAAGAAGTTATTTACATGATTATTATTATTATTATTATTATTATTATTATTATTATTATTATTATTATTATTATTATTATTATTATATTCTTTAATCAAATTTGGCCGAATAAAAGTGGTGATATTCAATAAAGATATTATAAATTATTGATTAAGTTATATTACACATAAAATAATATTTTTTTATGTTGAATGACATAACATTTGACCTAAAAAAAGGTTTTTCTACATCGCTAAAAAATATTATTACTTCTGAATTTCATGTTTTCTTGACGTACTTCAAACTTGTGAGTTTAATATTAAATTTGACAGAATTTTGATTCATTGGAGTTTTTGTTTAATATTAAATTTGACAGAATTTTGATTACGTTAAGGTTTTGTTTAATATTAAATTTGACAGAATTACGTTAAGTTTAATATTAAATTTGACAGAATTTTGATTCATTGGAGTTTTTGTTGTTCCTGTTTGTATAGTTGATTGTGACCCATGTCACCACTTCCATGTAATTTGAAAACAATGTAAAATATTGTAGAAATTTGATTGACTTTAAGATAATGGATTTAATTTCTACATATTAACGAATTATGAAAAACATTTTCTTTAATTAATAAGATCACGTTTTCAATGGTAAAAGTAAGAATCAAATTACATAATAATGGTAATGATAATGGTAAAAGTAAGAATCAAATTACATAATATTAGTAATGATAATGATGATGAAATTTTAAACCCACCTAGCTATGGGTCGAAGATTGATATTACATGTTCCATCAGTGAAGAATAAGTTAATCAATTCTCTTAATTTGCTTAAAAAATAAAAACCTTATTAAGGAGCCAATTATTGTCTCCTACAAGATTGTAACAAATTAGTTGTCACCTACTTGGTATTAGATATTATAATAGAGTTGGCTAAATCAATGTTATCTCTTTTTTTAATTCTATTTTTGAATAATTCAAATTATTTGTATTGGGGAAGTTGACGCTATTTTTTTTTAGTTATTATTTTTATACCAAAAACTACGTTTTTTTTAACCTTTTTTATAGATACAAAATTGCTAAGTTATAAAACTGGTACGTTAATATTATTTAATTAGTATTTATATAATACGTTAACGTTATTTAATTAGTATTTATATTTACATAAGTTAATTTTGACTAATTTGATACTAAATTTATTTATTTTAATAGTTATTTAATTTAAGTTTAATATAATATATCTTTAATATTTTAGGTTTGGTTAAAACGACATTAATATAACATATTTAATATTTATTTAAACTAATATCAATCTAACCTATACTAGTTTTATCTATATGTTATTAATTTACGTGTCTTTAATACTTAAGGTTTTTAGTATTCTTTTCATATTAGTTTTAAGGATATGATATTATAGTTGAAAGTTCAATAAAAAATTATGTGAATTAATTTGATATTGTTCATATATTCTATTCTAACTTTATTTATACAAATAGATTCTTTGATAAAGCAGCTGAATGAAACTAATTATGAGAATTGAGTAGATTCAATTAAATTATTTCTAGCAATCTCAAATGTTGATGTTGCTCTCATTGAAGATGAACCTCCTATTCCTACTGATATAACTTCTGCTGAAGAGAAGATGAAATATGAGAGATGGACTCATTCCAACAAGATATGTTTGATGACCATGAAGAATAATATGGAGAAGACAGTCAAAGATAATATTCTAGAAGCCACAAATGCTAAGAACTTTCTGGTGGATGTAGAGAACAAATTCAAGAAGTTTGATAAGAATGAAAAGTCAATCTATCTTAATTTGCTAACAAAGACTAGTATAATGGTGTTAGTGGTGTCCATGAACATGCAATGAAGCTCACTAGTTGGTATCACAAGTTCAAGTCCATGAAGGTTGTTTTGGGAGAGGATTTTTTGGTTTGGCAGATACTGAGGACTTCCTATAATGCTCAAAGAAGAATGGTCAGTGGATGAATTAATTTCTATTCTGCCTCAGGAAGAACAATCTATGAAGAACGGTAATTAGTGAGTTTCATTGCATGTTCACAGACACCGCTAACACCATCATACTTAGTCTTAGTAAACAAACTAAGATAGGTTGACTTTTCAGTCTTATCAAACTTCTTGAACTTGTTCCCTACTTCCACCAAAAATTTCTTAGCATTTGCGGCTTTTGGAATATTATCCTTGATAGTCTTCTCCATACTATTCTACACGGTCATCAAACATATCTGGTTGGAATTAGCCCATCTCTCATATTTCATCTTCTCTTCAGCAGAAGATGTATCAATAGGAATAGGAGGCTCATCTTCAACGAGAGCAACATCAACATTTGAGATTGTTGGGAATAGTTTAATTCAATTCATCTAGTCCTCATAATTAGTTCCGTTAAGCTTTATCAAAGAACCTATTTGTATAGGTAAAGTTGAAATAAAACATATTAACAATAGCAAATTAACCCACAGAGTTTGTTGAGCTTTCAACTACAATATCATATCCGTAAAGCTAATATCGAGAAGATACTGAAAACCTTAAGAATATAATAAATCATTCATCAAGAATAATGTTAAAAATAAACAAACCAAAGGTAAGTTTATTATTAATATAAATCTTAATGCAACAATAAGAACAATAGTGTACAACAAAAGAGTAACATTCTTAACATAATTCATAATTTGTCTCACGAAGGTGAAATTAAAATTATGTAAGACATTTAACAATTTTTATAAAATTGATATCTTATCACAATCCGTCCCCGAGCTTTCAATCCTGAAAAGTATTCCTATAATATACCAAATACATTTGCATTATAAATGCTCAATTAAATATATAATCAACCATAAATATTTTTTTTGTATAAGGGTTGGAACACTCCTGAAAAAAAAAATGTCCAAGACATACTGTAGAGATTCGTACATACTCATACTACTCATCATCAACATGAAACCTTATACAGACATATCAAACGACATTAGCAAGTAGTCAAGTAGCAACCCATGACTTAATAGTTAGAGTGACCCTTCCTCGTCAACACTAGCAAAATATAAATTTCAAGTATAAAATATAACCCTAAATGCTAAAATATAAAATCCACTATGACTACGATATAAATTTCAAGAACCAGTAAAACTCTATCTTTACTGATAAGGGGGGTTTCTAATGCTAAGGATTCAAATTTAAGAATATTCTCTTCGACTTTTCAATATATAAATGATGGTAAATGCAAGCAAGCACCACAACACATAAAGGAAATACATAATAAAATATTAAAGTTTGAATCACATGACAATACACTATAAAACTCCAAATGAAATGAAAAAACACCACCCAAAGAATCATACTCACTTAGAAAATCCAAAATTTAACAAGGATCGAGGAAACCACTCAAGGCATACTTCAATTTTCTTTTTCTATCTCACTGTTTGAAGTTCCTATAATTTCCCTTTCACACATTTCAATTATATATATTATCTTCACATCAGGGAAAATGAAAACTTCGACGTCACAAAACACGAAGATAGAATAAATTGTTTCTATAATAAAATCATATACTACATCATTATGCCATAGACATTCAGATCCATGTAACTTATTAACAATGATAACATCCTTTGAAACGAAGGCTATGCATCATTCAAAAATTTATAATTGAAATAATACAAACTAAAATATATAAATTCAAACAATACTAATTTAATTAGAAAAATCTCACTCCCATAACCATAATCAATTTAGTCTAATTATGATATATGAGTATCCGAGACTATATAAGAATAAGAAAATTACAACCTGGAACAGAAGAAGAACTTTGATTCATCATCCTTATTCTTTCATGCTCTCTGCAGATAATAGAGAAAATGAAAAATGTGTACAAATTGCTCTAAAGGTCATAAGAACATATAATTATAAATTTTATTCCTCTTAATAGGATAGAATAAAAATGTGATTATTGACAGTAGTAGGGACTCTTCTTAATATAATTAATTAATTAATAATGGATTCAGGCCACCTATTATATGTATATTTACATAATATAAACTATACTATTTTATGTAACCAAATAAATAATAGCAATAATGGTTACATAATATTTTAGTAAATAAGTTAATCTGGACAAAATTACTAATTTATGTATGTCTATAAAATAATTAATCCAACATTAAGCTCTAAATTTAAAGATAAGAAAAATATTATCATGTCAATCTGATTAAATCTTGTGCACTTGAAATTTCTCTATATCACTATTGTATTCAAAATGTTCCAGCACTCAAATTTCTTTCATCCACATTTCTGTTTTAGCTAATCTAATATTTGTTAACTCAACTTTAAATCTACTGCCATCTAAGTCATGTCTACCATAGTGTAAATCAAGACAAAGAAAGTATTGAAGGAAGTTTGATATCAGTCTTCTTTTTCTATGAAAATCTTTCAATTCAATTCATATATTATTTATTTTGTTCTTTATTTATTTGTTGGTTGAAGATGACGATGAAGATACTTATGAGAAACTATTTTTAAAAAAAAATAAATTACTGTCATTAATGCAAATTAAATGAATATTAAAAATAAAATTTATTTATTATCGAATAAGCTAATACGAACTTAAATGATTTTTAAAATAAAAAACATATTTGTGTCAAGTAGATCGATATAAACCACTAATTAAAAATTAATGTAAGAATTAGTAGTATTCAAAAATGGATTATAATAAATTAGTGTTTAGGATTTTAGAGTTAATTGTCTGTGACCTAAATATAATGCTATTAAATAATTAGTGTTACTTTTTGCTTATTAACATCAACTGTTGACCTATAATAAATACACATTTTCTTATAGTAGTTCTTTTTGTTCCTTTTTTGAATTAGCATATATATATATATATATATATATATATATATATATATATATATATATATATATATATATATATATATATGACATGAAAATAAATTAAACATACTAATTAAATTATAAATAAAAAATGTCGATAAAAGGGTGGATAATTATTTATAGAAAATGAAGTGTGATTTTAGAGAGGAATATTTTGAAAAGAGAACATGTTTACTCTTAAAAGTTTGATTTAGGACAATAATATTCCATATGTATGAGATTTACAAGATATTCATTAATTTTGGTATTATGAGGTTTAAAAGTAAAAAAATGAATGCACAAATAAATTTTTTTCGATATAGTTGGAGTTTAGGGGAAATGTTTTCATAAGGTAATATGTTATCAAATTTTAATAAAAAAAAGTAATATTCAATAGATAAGATACACCCATACTTTAGTGATTATATATTATATATAAATGATTTTGTGATTTCTATGATATTGTGAATTCGGAAAGAAATAGACTCGGTCCAATATATTTCGAGTTTAGGAGAAATTGAGATATAGAAAAGTTTAGAAAAATAATCAAATGATGGATAAAAATTAAGAATGAATAGGTTGCAACATGTCAAATGATACATTTTACTTACACTAAAGTTATTGATGTAAATAAAATATTTTAAAATTAAATTGTAAATATTATATGAAAGATCTTCACATACTTTAAATATGATCCAGGTTAATTTGGAATCATAAATTTAAACTTAATTATAAGATAACCCTTCTAGATCTAAGAACAATCTGACTGAAGAATTCAACGAACCTGATGGCTAAAATTTAAAAGCGCATATTGCATGTGTGTGCATAAATAAATCGCCAAAGAAACTTCAATTCAACGGTTAACATCATCAAACGCAAAACAAACCAAGTTCAATGTTAGACCACCTCTACTTTAAGTTCTCATCTCTAAAACGTTAGAAGAATGAAATAATGTAACAAGGACAGAAAAAATGTAAGTATAAATCCTAGAGTTTCACATCAAAGAAAATACAATTATGGTAACTATCACTGTTAACTTATTATAAAATCCTAGACATAGAAGTTTAATTCTTACAGATAAAGAAAAATCAATAATATGTTGTCTCTTTTCAAATTTATGAGGAAAGACTCTTAATTTTGAAGTTTCATACTATTAAAATGCAATGTGATTTCCTAACATGCAGAAGTGCATTTTTTTCTAGAATAACCTAGTTTAACTTTATTTTTATCCTAATAACGTATTATCGCAAATACTTACCTTAATAACATAGTTTACTTAGTGGTTTAGAATTTGGTCTTTGAGGCTTCCTAATGTGAATATATACAAGTTTATATTGAAATTTGTAGTAATGTCAAGATTTTGTTTATGAAAAACGAGAGGAAGACATATTTAAATTGACTTTAATCTCAATTCTTGAAGATATAAGATTATTGGTTGTATTGGAATAAACCCTTATCGAAAACTAAAAGAATGACTTGAGAGGAGACTATTGGGTGTATTTGAGATATTGTCAACTTTCGAACTCGAAGTTTTTAAAAAAAATTTTAAAAAATTAAAAGAGAAAAATATATTTAATCTGACATATAAGACTATTAAATTTACCGAAACAAATATACAACTATTTATAAATAATTAATCCGAATATATAGTTTTTCATTACATGGGTTAAAAGTTTCAATGTAAACAAGGTCATGTAAGTAGATGAATACTTGATTAGTTTTATATTATTGAATTAAATTTAAAATATATTTTATAATAATAAAGGAAGTATTATAAAAAATGGGAGTGTTTGGCATGGAAGTGGCCCCCGGCCCTTGATACCTATTGATTGATTCAGGCTTTTGGTGCAGAAGGGCAACATGCATAGGCCTTTTGAAGAAGCTATCTATTAGATTGGGGCATAACCTATCGTATCCATTTTCATTTGGCTGTTTACAAGATTGGGGCATGACCTATCGCATTCTCCCCTCCTATATTTTCGTGTCTATATCTATTTGTAACCACACACTCCTTCCACACGTGTCAGGCCCCAAGATTCTCTTCCCACGCCTACTCTTCTTTATACCTAGCCCCCTATGCTCTCTAAACATCAATAACCTTCTTATGCAACACCACAACCTCTATTATTACCAACTTTCAACACTACTATCCCCACTTCTTTCTTCTTTATTCGATCAATGCATTGCTTCAACTTTAATATTCCCTTCCTCTCATCAAACAAAATACTACATCAATTTCTGCTTATTAATTATTCTATATAATCAAGAAAAAGGCAGAGGACTTGGCATTTTGCTCAATTATTTGTTTGTTAATGCAGAAAAAAAATCACCGGTAATAATTGGGAAACTTCTCTTGTTCAACTGAAAACGATTACGAATTCAAGCTCAGTTTCCATTTCATGGAGTTGCTTTCTTGTCTTTGTTTTCTTCAGCAACACTATCCTCTCATAATCTTAGCCATCAAATATCGCAGCTTTTCGAATACATTACAGTTTTTCATATGTTACCAAAATTGACATCTTGGTCGCTCAACTACTTCATATCTATTTACCTCGTCACCAACGTTCTTTTTCAGTTCTTTTTTATTTTACTTTTACAGTGTACAACACAGTTTGTGTGTTTTTTTTTTTTTATATTAGTACGGCTTTTTAAAAGTCCAAAACTAATTTTTCTTGTCGTTATGTGATTATTATTGACTCCACAAGATTTCATATATTATAAAATGAAACACGAATTCTTTATTTGAATCTTCCATATACATTATATTATCATATATTATTGTTTGACAAAATCTAACTTTATAGTGTCAGAATTACTTACTTCAAGAGATCCTAATCCTCATGGCTTTAACCTCTACCTCTACCTTCTTCCAACCTAAAGATGTTATTGAGTTGAACATCACTGTCAATATTCCTATCAACACAAATTATTATGCTTGTATTGTAAATTTTGTTCATAAGCTTAAGATATCTTCTGCACTTCATGTTTTTCTACCACCGTATAGGCCAAGGTAATGCTTTAGGTCCTATTATTTGGTGGATTAATCAATAACACCTTTAAAAAGAGTGGATCGATTTAAGAACTCAATTTTCCTCTCTTGAATTCTAATATATCACAATGATAGGTGAAAGAAATAAATGTACGATAGAAACAATCTATTTTACCAAAACAAAAACGAAATAATCAAAGCAATTAGAAGTATTAGTTGAAAAATAAAAGCACTAGAAATTTGACTCAAGAAAAAAAATACCTCAGATATATGTCTTCATGATCCAATTCATGTGCACCTTTTTCCAAATAATTGCATAAAATATTGTAGCAACTTGTATTACTCCAAGAGATGGAAATCCACTTAAAGATTCGCAATTTTCAAACCCAATTAAAAATATTGCAATCCCACGTGATAAAAGGTAAAATAAGCGACTCTAGACATTTATTTAGTTTTAAGCTTTTCCTTTAGACCATAGAGATCAGCACAACATGCATATCAAATTGCTTGTTTTCATCAAGGAATCTTTATAGAATGTCGTATATTGCTGTGAGTGGATCTTTCCATGTTCTATTCGTACTTTTTATACAAAGTTTGCATGTAATTTGAAAATAAAAATCAGGGTAGTTTATTGCTCGGAAAATATTGATGAATACCATATCTAAGTAGTTGAAGGACATTTCATTTGGAAGAGTATGAGAGGAATCATCAAATCAATCAATCATGTATCCAATTACAGCCAAAAATACACACTTCATTGGAGAAAGCCAGAGGTAGCTGGTCCTTGTTGAAATATTATCTAAAGCTAGTTATAAGCATTCTACCACATTGAAAAACCAACCAAAGAAGAAACATCGCTGCACTACAAAATTAAAAAAAGGTTTAAATGTTTTTTTTTCCTTTTCTATGGATTGCAGACATTCTATCTGGTCCCTTGCTTTAAAGTTGTTATATAATCTTTGTATTTGCCTAATTACTTAAAGCTACTTATCAGTTTTCAACACGTTTATTTTATTCGTGAAGTTACATTTTTATTCATTATATTTTTTTTCCGTATTATCAAGTTTCTTCATCCATTTTATGTGTCTATCTAACTAATTTAATTTTTTCATTTAATTATTTTGAATATCAGGGATTTTTATTTACTGTCTCATTTGAGTAAAAAATAAAATCTTAATAAAAACACGGAAAACTGGCAAAGACACTACTTATAAAAAGAGATACCAGTTTATTGGTAAATTACTTTCTAAAACACAAGGACGAAATAAATAAAAAATATTGATATTTATTTAGAGTAGTCAGATATAAATTTTGTTTAATACTCTTAGTAACGCATTTTTTAAGGTGATAGGAGTATAACCTCATTCTGTGATAAAATAGAAATTTAATAAAAATAATAATTGCAATAATATCTTGCAGATTTTCCATAATATTTATTACCATGTCGAAAGTACATTGCATATATAGGTTAGTCATCTATCGCCTTACCAAAATCTAATAAAAGGATCCAGTTATAGTTTTCATCATGCTTCAAAAAATATATGTAATATTCTAGCCTAATTTGATATGATAATTTTTATAATCGGATCATGATTATGTATTTTCTTTTTCCTTTCTAAATACAATTATTCTAGTTAACTTCAGTTGTATAACCATTATATCCGTTTAGGCATTATTCACAAGTTTTCTTTAGTTATTTTTTGAATTAATTACGATAAAATCACGGTTAAAGTAATCATAGGTCCTTAGTTCTCCGTGGTTAAAAATATTAATTAATCAAATATTTAAACTAAAAAAGTTGTAATTGAATCCTTCAAACATGTAATCTATGTAATTAAGTTCGGAAAAATTAATTTATGGTGGGCGGCAACTTCTACAAAAGTAGGAAATTGTAAAAATTTTAAAAAAATTTTAAAAAATTTAAGGGGGCCAAATATCCTTTTAATTTCATGAAACAGCGCCTTTTGTTTTGTCCCAACAAACATCCAAATTTTAAAAAATATTATCTGTTCATTCACGTGGTATTCTACGTAAACACCTAAATTAACAAAATAATGAAAAAGGGACCATAAAGAAAGACACAAGAAGAAAAATAAGAAAAAAAAGAGGCTTACCTTAAAGAATTAATTTCTTATATATATATATATATATATATATATATATATATATATATATATATAAATTGGATTAAATTAGGGCCAAACAGTTTTAATGTTTTTAGGAACTAAATATTTGAACTTTGAAAGATACAATACAACGGTATTCATCTATTTCAGAAAGTTAATTCCAATAAATTTTACCAATTCAAAATTTCTAGGAGTAAGCTTTTGTAGTTTAAAAACCTAATTCAAAAATTCTAAACAATTCAAGCACCTACTGAATTTAATATGACCTAGAATCATTTATCGTTTGACTTTTACTCTTTTTCTGCAGAATCTTTGAAACAAATTTAGCTCACTCTCTAAATGATATTGCAGCACAAGTGCATGAAAGTGCCAAAAAAAATTACAACAAGTTTAAACTATTTTACGTCAATTTGATATGATGGTATTCATTCTAGAATGACAACATAGAACAGTCAACATTGTCTCCTATTCTTGTAATAAACAACGATCATAAAAAAGTCCAGCACCAAACAATGGTATTAAAGTCTCCTACATTTTCAACGCTCACAGACATCAAAAGCATTATGTACCAATCCTTGGGTGTGATGGGCTGATTCGATGATAAAATAAAACAGAGGGGCTAGTTATGCAGTGCAAAGTCAAAACTTTTACCATCAGAAGCATGAATAAAAGTTAATGAGATGTACGAAATGGAAGAAAAAGAAGAGAGGAGGAAAAAGAGGAGGGACAAACCGTACTGAAGCACATTAAGGCTAAACCTCCCTGTAACACAAACCCAAAAACTAAAAAACAAAGCGAAGAGATAGATAGGCATGAAAAGAAAAAACACTAAGCCTAAACCACTGTATGATTGATTAATCAGCTTGGAACCACATGTTACGTGGGACCAAACATATCAAAAATCGATCATTTGCATGAATCGTAAGGCAGTTAGCGCTTCACAACCAGATCGTACAACACACCCTAATCACGCCCTCCCAAGAGTTGGTGCTATCATATAATAATACACAATATCATATCATTTCATAAATCTTATCACACATTATAATAATGAACTAACCCAAGTAATAATACACACAAAAGTAGCCAAATTTTCTGCATAATCTCCTACGAACATCCACTACAACTCAGAAATCACAAATGGCACGAGACATACATGGTTACATGTACAAATAGACTCAAGGTAAACAACAACATCAATAATAATAAACATTCTGTCATTGTATTTGTATTGCTAATTGCAAATTCAACATTCCCAGCGGAATCATAGGCATGCATAACCCAATACAATCACGATTCACGATGTAGATTATAATCAAGACCATACTGAAACAAAATAAAACTTTAATACTTTTGGTTAATATAAACTTATATAAAGTATTTGTTGTTATTATTATCATTATTATTTTTAATCTACAAAATTTCAACCTCTATACAAAGGAGACCGTTCCTGAACAACTTTAGAAACCTTCGATTGCCGGAAAGCCTTCATCGGGCTTGGAAAGAACCACCCTCTCCCCTTCGTCCGCGGTCTCAATTCTCCGTTGCCGGAAACCGAAGTAACAGCCACTGACTTCGACCGCACCATCACCGGATTTACGCTCCCATCGCCGTCGCTTTCCTCCCCCAAAATCTTCTTTGCCTCCCACTCCTGCTCCGGCGCGCCGCCTCTCGTGCTCTTCTGCGACTTGAACATTGACCAGAAAGACCTCGCCGACCTGCTTCCGTTCAACGCCGGCGAGTCCCTCGTGCTGTCGAGATCCAAACCCCGGTCGCCGCCGCCGCCGGAGAACCGAGACCGCGACCGGAGAAACGGAATCGCCATGGAGCGCGAGCGCCGGAGCCCTGGCTCCTGCTCTATGAGGTTGTGGACTCGCCCGACGCCACCGACGCCGCCGGCGCCGCCAGGTATTCGAGAAAAGGAGGACGACGACGACGACGAGGAGGAGGAGCTAGTGGCATAGCAGGAACAAGGGCGCACGTTAGCACAGTCAGGGCACAGAGTTACGAGACGGTCGCGAAGACAAATTGGGCAAATTCCGCTTCTTCTTCGCTTGGATGGATGCTTGGGACACTTCCAAACTTCTTCTTCGTCCAGGTACAACGCCATTTTCTTTCTCTTGGAGTTTTTTTCTCTCTCTGGTTTTCCGCTTAATTTTCTTGTTCTATGTTTCTCTGCTGAACTTTCTTTCTTTCTCTGTTTGTTTTTCTCTCTCGCCTTCACTGAGGGGTGAGGGATTTAAAAGGAGTGGAGTTAACCATGGTTAGCGTTACGAGGGGCGCACTTTAACCAGGGTTGGTGACTGTTGGGGGAACCAGACGCCCCGTTTTGGGTAACGGTTCGGGTTTGTCGAATCGAGTTAGTGGGTTAGCGGCGTTTTTATGATTTGGTCCTTAATTGGGGCTATGATTAACGGGAAAGCCATTGGCATTGGTGAGTGAAAAAAGAATTGAAAAAATAAAAGAAAGAATTGTTGTGTGGTGTGTGCGTTTCAAAAACTGAAAAGGTGAAGGTGATTGCTGGGAGTGGATGTGTGTTGACACCTTCTAAGTCATAAAAAGTAATGCAGCGTTGCAGACACAAGGAATGCATTTTCACATCTGAGATGGGACTACAAAGCAACCCAACAACTCAGGACTGGTCCCACTCCCAACAAGATTATTATTTAATAATGGACACTTACATTTCCACATTTTTCTTCTATCAAATCTTTTTAACTCATTGTATGAAAACATCCCTTGTTAAACTATTTTAAATTATATTTTCTTTTATCATAACATATATCTGATAAAATTTTAATTTAGATTAAACAAATTGGAAAGTAAACGAAAATTAGTTTAGATGCCTTTTTCATGAAAGTTGTCATTTTTTCGTTAATTAACAAGTGATGATGATTAAGATTATTTTATGCAATATTTTAAAGTTGATTGTTGTGTCAGGAAACTTTGACTTAGTGCTAGTCTGCTTCCTCCTTGATTTGAATCATTTTTTGAACAAGAACAGACCTGAATTTAAAACAAGATTTGTTGAGATAGATTAAATTATTTAAAGCACAAGTTGTTGGTACAATACAAAATATTGCAGAATAAGAGCATTTAAAAGCATACGGAGTCCTCTAAGGTCAAAAAGTTAATACGAAAATTCTTATGACTGAAACTATTGGTATGAAATTCAACATAGCACGCCTCATGGCCAAAATGGTCAAAGGCATTGAATAACCGAGTCTCTTAATTGCTCGGTTTGAGCGTGTCAACGTGCACGTGCAAAGACAACAAGAAACGTTGCCACGAAGTAGCAACATTTTTACTTTTGCGTTGTTGGGAGCAATAATTATCATCACATTCTTAAGACAAGGCAAAATTTTCAAAGACGTAGCAGATATAATTCAAAATTGAAACGTAATACTAGAAATAAGTGGTGTACGTAAAAATATTTATAGGTGGACATGTATGAAAAGAATTATCTTGCCCCACATGGTGATGGGAATTAATTGTGAAGGTGGAAGCTTTTTGTTGTGGCTATTTTTCGACAAGGATTTTGTTTAATGTTTTGTTGGGTGGTCTTTTCAGGGGGACGGTTACGGTAAAGGGTTTTATACTTTACATTTGCCTGCTTTTAATAGATATTGTTACTTGGGGGTTGTGAGCATGTCCCACTAAAGTACACTACATCGCATCCAGGTCCTGCTGGTACTTACGTAGGACGTCTCTGTTATGTTTAAGGCCTCTAATAAAACACAAATTAACAAGGGTTAAACTTTATCTAAGCACAAACCCAAACCATGTCTTTAGCCAATCCAGAGGTCACTCTCTCTGCACCAGTGATGGAAAAAAAGACACTGACACGTCTCTACCCCTCAAACCCAATACGGGATTGTGTCGGCACGTGTTAAAAATACTTCAAATTTAAAACCCAAATTACATTTTCTTTCCATATAATATCTTTTAAGTCGTGAATCACTCTCAGACAACTTATTTCACATCGCTTCAAATTATCTCTAGAAGATGCTGACCCATTTCAACATTACGGTTCCGCCAGATAGAAAAGAGAATGGCTCCTCTAAGAAGAGGAGAAGAAGAAGGCAGCAGGGAAAAACTTCCAGCGACATAGTGAGAGATCGATATAAGGGTCTTTATTTTTTTAAAAATAAACCAAAACTTATTTATAAGTTTTGGAAAACATCTTTTTGGTTGATGATGTATATTCATCATTTCAAACTTGGCTGCATTTGATCTAAATTTTTGTCGATTTAAGATTTTTGTAAACATATTTGCTAACTGATCTCAAGATCATATGGGTAGAAAGTGAAACAGGTTAGTTTGTAATTTCTCGTGTATCAAATCACAGTCTATATGTTTTGTGTATTTGTAAAAGTTAGAGTTGTGTGCAATGCGTCAAGCTGATTAATTGTCCCAATAGACGCAACAGAGCAGATGTTTGTATGTGACGTGAAGATCTTGAAAGATGCAATTGATCCATTGCAATTCAGAAGTTGTAGAGGCGAACACCCTATATGTATTATGTTTTAAAAAAAGACTTATAAATTATAATTTGATTCTTTGATTTCCATAAAATTAAAGACGGACTTAGGAAAATATACTATTTCGTTATAAATCGTATTGTGTTAGGATAAGATATTCAATCATGAGTTACTAAAGATTTTTATTTATATTTCAGAGTCAGCTACAAAGAATAATCTTTATTAGGATTAATCTTGATGTAGTGCAAAATGTGTTGTGTAGCTTGTTGATGATTAATAGTGAGTTCTTATAGAAATTGGTTGAGAAGATGATATTTCTTCGTGTAACCCTGACCAAATATATTCGATAAACTATAAGTTCTTGTAAGAACATCTTCATAACAATGATTCACTTTGGATTTTGACAAGATTGTTCATAATTTTGAGGTTCAGTGTTCAAAGATATATCCTAGGTATATTTCAGGTATTTCCCATGGAGGGAATCATATGACAAAACATATGTTATAGGATAAGCAATCTTAAAGAAATATTTAGAAACGAAATTGTTGACCTAATGATGATAATCCTTTAAAAATGTAGAAATTTTCTTAACTCTGGTTTATCTCTTAAGAATGTGGTCAATAATGTCATTTTCTTAATCTTACTATTCTTCATTGTACGTCATACTTTACCTGTTGTTAACTACATTTTTAATTCTCAATCAATCCTCTGTCACTATTAATATTTGTATTATCAATACTATTATAGTCATTTCTATCATCATCGATACTATTATAGTCATTTCTGTTAGCAATATTAACATTATTAATGTTATCATTATTATTAATACTATAATCTAAAGGTTTAAGTAAAAAATCAAAATTGTTAAAATTTCTTATAGAATTCTGATTATTTCCTAAAACTTCCTTATAAGCTTTATAAGGACAAATTTTATAATGAAAGTTTTCCTATTATTAGTATCTACGTCACATAATCTTTTATTTCTGACTTATATTCAAGGAAGACACACTTCCTATATCAAGGTTCAATCTTAGTTTGATTACTTTATAGGCTAGAAGCAAAACATAAAGATCCAAATATTTTCAAATTAAGATAAGTTGGAAACATCTTATATAATAACTCATAAGGAGATTTTTTATTTAGAACAGCAAAGGGTAACCTATTTGTCAAATAGACAACATGTTAACCAGATCTAAAAAAAAAAAATTGAGTTATCTTAAGAATGTGTTGATGTTTTCTCTCAACAACAAAATTCAGTTAAGGACTTTTAACACAAGACTTTTGGTATAAAATATCAAACTTATCAAATTATTCAACAAAGACAATTTCCTTATCATTACCTGATCGAATGATTTGAATATTCTGATTAAATTGAATTTTAACATACACGAAAAAATTGGATAAGAGAGCTATGGTTTCAGCTTTTGTTTTCATAAGAGATGTCCAAGTGTGTCCAGTATGATCATCAACAAATGAATAGAAGGAATATTAATAAGAACCCATATATCAACATGAATTAGGTTGAAAATATTTAAATAATTTTTATTACTTTGTTGAAAAGGGATTATTGTTTGCCAAAGTGATAGGTATCACAATCACTCTTTAAAACAAAACACACATAGGGAAAACTTTTACAAATATGTTCAATAGTTTTGTTACCAGGAAGTCATAGTCTATAGTGTCAAATATCAATATTAGATTCTTTGTAGTTAAGAAGAATATTAATAGAAAAACTATTCTTCCGAGAATCATGAAGATAATATAACTTTTAATAAAGATTAGCTAGTGGTGTCCAATCTTAAGAGAAAATATTAGGTTGCAATTTAAGTCTTCAATTAGTTTTTGAACAAAAATGATATTAAATGAAAATTCAAGTATATATAATACATTGAATATTCACTTATATATAGTACATGATAAGAAGTGTGATAAAAGAATAGTTAGATAGTAATACATGATAAGAAGTGATAAAAGAACTGTTAGGTAGTTTTATATTGACATGTTTAATTCTGTAAAAGTAAAAGATAACAAAATGATATTTAATATGTGTAACATGGTTAGTAGCACCAATGTTTAGTATTCGGAAAATCTTACTCTTTTATTTTTGTTTTTGGTGCAAGAAACTTAATATGTCTAAAAGTTGTAAAAGTCTTTATATTTGTTCAATAAAAGGATTATTGTCTTATTTCTCTTCTCCATTCTGATTTGGTTGTAAAAAATCACTCTTTACATTCAAATTATACACTTTATTTTGACTCGCAATAAATTGTTCCATCTTTCATTTTAACATGGAGGGTATCCATGTTTAGAATCCCACTCATCCAGAATGTGGTTTATGTTATGACAGTAAGAACATTATTTATTTTACATCTCTATCTTAATCATGCCAACCATTTTTTCTATCGTGTGGTTTCCAAGAATTCTGGTCTTGTGATTTCCAAGAACCTTGTTCTTTTTGCTTCCAATTATGTTGTTTATTAGCTGAATTGAGGAGAACTTTTTGTTTCAATAAAGACACTTACGAGTTGCCTTTCTTGTTGAATCACCAAAGCAAACACTTTGTTTCTGTTGGAGAGGGGTTCCATAAGAACGATTTGATAGTAGTGTTATCGACTTCACTAAAACTTTTTTAATATTTATATATATATATATATATATATATATATATATATATATATATATATTTTGTATTT